>Ga0056107_100037_pt1 | contig 24282 bp, 23 predicted proteins | sample WorMetcrassitun2_FD_77006 | JGI IMG/M metagenome (GOLD analysis project Ga0056107, IMG submission 77006) | Marine gutless worms symbiont microbial communities from Max Planck institute for Marine Microbiology, Germany - Olavius crassitunicatus.2 ...
ATGATAACGCTCAGTATGCCAACAATAAAGCTGAGCTATCTCATCAGCCGACTAGGGCAAGGGAGCGGGGGATGCGAGGGCTTAAGTCAGTGAAACAGGCACAGCGATTCTTGTCGGTTCAATATGGTGCGTCATCTGGTGCGTGCCGAGACTTATCGATTTCTAAGAATGCGTTCCTTTGCTTGTTGGGAAAATACAGCAATGACCTAGGTTGATATCAAGCAGGTTTTAGTAGTTCAAGGAAGTTAACTTGGCAATGTCGTTTAAATAGGGGCTGATAAGTCTGACTCACCCATCAACTCTACATCAATCGCCCTAGCCGCACTCCTCCCTTCCGCTATCGCCCAAACAATCAATGATTGTCCATGCTGCATGTCACCTGCGGTAAAGACCTTATCTACATTGGTCTTCCACCGGCCGTCATGCCAGACGTCGCCACGGTCGGTAAAGCTAACACCCAACTGTTCTAACATCCCGCCTCTTTCTGATCCTAGAAATCCCATAGCTAAAAACGCGAGGTCACATTTAATTATCTTGCGGCTTTTAGGTACATCATTAAAAATAATACGACCGTATTCTCTCACCATCTCTACTCTGGCAAGCTCCAGCTCTTTAACGTGACCATTGTCGTCGTCGATAAAGCGATTTGTCTGTACGGAATAAAGTCGTTTACCACCTTCTTCATGGGCTGAAGCAGTACGATAGATAAATGACCGGTCCGGCCAATGATTATCGAAAGCACGCGTTACTGGCGGTCTTGGCATGATTTCTAACTGGGTAGTGGACGCTGCTTTTTGTCGATGTGCTGTACCGAGACAATCAGCGCCGGTATCACCACCGCCGATGATGACTACATGCTTACCTTCTGCGTTGATATATTCTTCTTTGCTTAAACTATCACCGTGTAAGCGTTTATTGGACGGTACTAAGTACTCCATCGCAAAGTAAACACCTTTCAGATCACGACCAGATACGGGTAGATCTCTAGGGACACTGGCACCACCGGCAAGTAATACTGCGTCATGTTCTTCTTTTAGTTTATTGGCATCGATATCCACACCAATATTGAAATTGGGCTTGAAGACCACACCTTCTGCTTCCATTTGCTCCTGACGACGGTTGAGTACTCTTTTTTCCATTTTGAATACTGGTATGCCGTAACGCATTAATCCACCAATACGATCAGAGCGTTCGTATACTGTTACTTTATGTCCGGCGCGGGCCAGTTGTTGGGCCGCTGCCAGGCCAGCCGGGCCTGAGCCTACTATTGCTACGCATTTTCCGGTTTTTATTTCAGCTGGTTGTGGTTTGATCCAGCCATTCCTCCAGGCCTTTTCGACAATACTTAATTCGACCGCCTTAATAGTAACTGCATCATCATTGAGTCCCAGTACGCAGGACTCTTCGCAAGAGGCTGGGCATAGGGTGCCGGTAAATTCGGGGAAGTTATTGGTTACATGCAGGCGTTCGATGGCTTCCGCCCATTGATCACGGTAGACCAGATCATTCCAGTCCGGAATTATATTTCCTAAAGGACATCCCTGATGACAAAAAGGAATGCCGCAATTCATGCAGCGAGAGGCCTGCTTCTTTAAGGACTCTACTGGCCATGGCTTCATGACTTGTTTCCAGTCTTCGACCCGTTCTGCTGTCGGGCGGTAGCTTTGTTTGGCCCGCTGGTGATCTAGAAAGCCAGTTATCTTACCCATGTGCGGCCTTCATGATTGCGTCTTCTTCTGATAGTCCTTTTCCCCGTCCTTTTTTTATCGCCTCCAATACTTTCTTGTAATTACTCGGCATCACTTTTACAAATTTACTTTGGTAATCTTGCCATTCATTCAGGATCTTTTGTGCCACGCTACTTTGTGTGTATCGCGCATGTTTAGTAAGTAAACTTTTTATCAGCTCTATGTCTTCTTGCTCTTCTACTGATTCAAGCTTGACCATTTCTGTATTACAACGAATTTCAAAGTTCTCCTGCTCATCGAGTACACAGGCAACACCACCGGACATGCCTGCTGCAAAGTTGCGCCCGGTCTTGCCGATGATCACCACCCATCCACCAGTCATGTATTCACATCCGTGATCGCCCACGCCTTCTACTACCGCGCGTGCTCCGCTATTGCGTATACAGAAGCGTTCACCGGCGATACCACGGAAATAAGCTTCACCGCTGGTAGCACCATACATAGCAGCATTACCAATCAGGATATTTTTTTCCGCGACAAAGCTTGATGCCCGCGGTGGATAAACAATGATCTTGCCACCGGAAAGTCCTTTGCCGATGTAATCATTGGAATCTCCTTCCAACGTCAGGGTGACTCCTTTTGGTACAAAGGCGCCGAAACTCATTCCGGCTGAGCCATTGAAATGTACATTCACCGTATCTTCCGGCAGTCCTTCATTCCCATAACGTTTGGTGATCTCGTGGCCAAGAATAGTTCCTACGGTACGATTGGTATTTTTTATCGACAGGATAATATCGACAGGTTTTTTACTTTCCAGGGCTTCTTTACTTAATGGTATCAGGTTTTTCATATCCAGTGATTGCTTCAGGCCATGGTCCTGCTTTTGAGTGCAATAGATCCCTACGTCTGGGCCTGCTTCCACCTGATGGAGTATGTTGCTGAAATCCAGGCCGGCTGTCTTCCAATGGTCAACGGCGTCTTTGGCGTTTAGTTTATCTACGCGTCCGATCATCTCATCAATACTGCGAAAGCCCAGCTCTGCCATGTATTCACGCACTTCTTCAGCAATATATTTAAAATAGTTTTCAACAAACTCTGGTTGGCCGCTAAATTTATCACGCAGTCGTTTATCCTGGGTAGCGATACCTACTGGACAGGTATTCAAATGACAGACTCGCATCATCACGCAGCCAATCACCACCAGGGGTGCGGTTGAGAACCCAAATTCCTCTGCGCCAAGTAATGCTGCCATGACTACATCGCGACCTGTCTTCAGCTGGCCATCTGTCTGTACCACTATGCGGTCACGCAATTTGTTTTGCACCAGTACCTGCTGTGTCTCAGCAAGCCCCAGCTCCCAGGGTAGTCCGGCATGTTTTAATGAACTCATTGGCGACGCACCAGTTCCGCCATCGTAACCGGAGATCAAAACAACATCGGAATGTGCCTTGACAACACCGACGGCTACCGTGCCAACTCCGATCTCTGCAACCAGCTTTACGTGGATCCGTGCTTCCGGATTGGAACTCTTCAGATCATGGATAAGTTGCGCAAGATCTTCAATGGAATAAATATCATGATGGGGCGGTGGTGAGATTAATTCTACCCATGGAGTGGATTTTCTAATCTCTGCGATCCAGGGATAGGCCTTTGAGCCGGGCAGCTGTCCGCCTTCTCCGGGCTTGGCTCCCTGGGCCATTTTGATCTGTATATCATCGGCATTAACCAGGTATTCACTGGTGACACCAAATCGTCCTGAGGCAACCTGCTTGACCGCACTGCGACGTAGATCGCCATTTGCATCCCGGGTAAACCTGTCCGGATCTTCTCCACCTTCACCGGTATTGGATTTACCACCAATGCGGTTCATAGCTACTGCCAGAGTTTCGTGTGCTTCCTTACTAATTGATCCATAGGACATCGCTCCAGTTGAGAAGCGCTTCATTATATTTTCTATTGGTTCGACTTCGCTCAAAGGAATAGAACCACCCGTGTCATTAAATTCAAGTAAACCGCGTAAGGTAGTCGCATGGCGACTTTGATCGTCTACCAAGCTGGTGTATTCCTTAAATATTCTGTACTGATTAGTACGCGTGGCATGCTGTAGCTTGGAAACAGTGACGGGGTTAAATAGATGATACTCTCCATCACGCCGCCACTGATATTCTCCGCCACATTCTAGGTCAGGTATTTTTACCGTACGCTCTGGAAAGGCATTGTGATGGCGAATACTGTTTTCCTCAGCAACAATCTTTAGGTCGATACCGCCGATTCTTGAGGCTGTACTAGTGAAGTATTTATCAACAAATTCCTTATCCAGTCCAACAGCTTCAAAGATCTGGGCGCCACGGTAAGACTGTACTGTAGAGATCCCCATCTTCGACATGATCTTGATCAGCCCCTTATTGATGGCCTTGATATAGTTTTTAACCGCCTGGTCAAATTCCATCTCCGAAACAAAACCTCTGTCGATTAGATCACCAATGGTTTCAAATGCCAGATAGGGATTAATCGCGCCTACGCCATAACCAATTAATACGGCAAAGTGGTGGACTTCCCGTGGTTCGCCTGATTTCAGTATCAGTCCAATCTTGGTACGTGTGCCGGTGCGAATCGTGTGATGATGTACGCCAGCGGAAGCAAGTAAGGCAGGTATTGCTGTCATGTTCTCATCTATGTCGCAATCTGACAGTATGATGTAGGTATACCCCTCACCAATAGCCGCATCGACCTGTGCATAAACTTCGTTTAAGGCCTCATCCAGGCCCCTGCCTCCTTCCGCTACTGGATACAGGATGGATATAGTCTTGGTCTTGTGCCCTGGCATGTTTATATCGCGAATACGGGCGAGTTCGGCATTGGTTAGTATCGGCGTTTGTATTTTAATCTGCCCGCAACTCTCTGCATTAGGTTTTAACAAGTTGCCTTCTGGTCCGATCGTGGTTGCTGTCTGAGTAATCAGCTCTTCGCGAATGCCATCCAGAGGTGGATTGGTCACCTGAGCGAACAATTGTTTGAAATAGTCATAGAGCAGACGTGAACGATCCGACAGAACCGCGAGCGCAGTATCAACACCCATGGAGCCTATTGGCTCAACAGCGTTCACTACCATGGGGGCTATTAATATTTTCAAATCTTCGTGGCTATAGCCAAAGGCCTGTTGTCGTTGCAATAGGGTATCCGGATCAGTGACATGAATATTCTTTGGATTGGGTAATTTCTCCAGATGGATCAAGTTTTCCTTTAGCCACTGGCCATAGGGGTGTTCAGAAACAAACTGCTTTTTTATCTCTTCATCGCCGATGATCCTGCCTTGTTTCGTATCCACCAGGAATATTCGACCGGGATGTAGCCGCCCCTTTGATTTAACATTTTCCGGTGCTACTTCTAATACCCCGACTTCTGATGCCATAATCACCATATCGTCTTTAGTTTCATAATATCGGGATGGCCTGAGGCCACTTCGATCTAACACTGCCCCGATTACTTCGCCGTCGGTAAAGGCAATTGACGCTGGTCCATCCCATGGCTCCATTACACATGAATGATACTCATAGAATGCCTTGCGTTCCCCATTCATGGTCTCGTGCCTACTCCAGGCCTCCGGGATCATCATCAATATTGCATGAGGCAGGGAACGTCCGGTTATATGCAGGAATTCCATTACATTATCAAAGGCAGCGGAATCACTGCCGCCTTCAATAATGATGGGAAATACTTTTTCTAAGTCATCACCGAATAATTCTGTTTCACACAAAGCTTCGCGTGCATGCATCCAATTAGTATTGCCCCTGAAGGTATTTATCTCTCCGTTATGGGAGATATATCTAAAAGGATGGGCGAGCCGCCATGAAGGAAATGTATTAGTGGAGAAGCGCTGGTGTACCAATGCCATGGCAGATTCAACATTCGGATCGCTAATATCGGGAAACATTGACTCAATCTGTGTCCCTGTGAGCATTCCTTTATAGACGAGAGTACGGCAGGAAAGAGATGGCAGATAAAACAGTTCCCGTTCATCCATCTCTGAACTCCATATTTCATGCTCTACTCTTTTACGTATCACATATAGTTTTCTTTCAAAGGCCAGTGCGTCTACAATTTCTTTGTTCCGTCCTATGAAGATCTGTTTGAAGGTGGGCTCTCCATTCAGGGCCGTTGGCCCAAGCAGTGAATCATCTGTCGGTACGTCTCGCCAACCTAAGAGTTCTTGTGCTTCCTCTTCAACGATGCGGGAAAATATTTCCTGACAACAGCTGGATTGCGCCGGATCTCTGGGAAGAAAGACAAGACCCGCACCGTACTGCTCAAATTCGGGTAATTGGATCCCCAGTTTCGTACACTCGCGCTGGAAAAACTTATCCGGTTTTTGAATTAGGATCCCGGCACCGTCACCTGTATTTTCTTCACTACCACAGGCACCGCGATGCAGCAGGTTTTTAAGAATAACCAGTGCATTACTGAGTATTTTGTGCGATTTGCGACCTTTTATATCAACTACAAATCCAACGCCACAAGCATCGTGCTCTTGCGTAGGGTCATAGAGTCCTTCAGCTTCATGGCCGACAAATTTTTTCATTATACTTTTTTACCTAAAAGGTTGATTACAATATGATATCGTGTATTCGATGATAATTGATAATTAACTTTGCAAGAGACTTATTTCTAATTGACCTTTACAATGCAAATTCTCGGTATCCCCAGCAGTGTTTCATATGAATCTACAAAAACGGAAGTGAATTATAGTCGAGTCGTCCTAGGATGTCATGATGCTATTTACTAATCCACGTTAATGGTAAATAAAAGATTTTCGAAACAGATAAGTACTTTTATTGACTTTTAAATGATGTTTATTGTATACCTGATTTACTGCTAGCAAATGCCTTTTGAGGTTTCAGGAGATGGAACATAACCCGAAACATTTAACTTAAGTATTTGCTAAGAATTTTTTATAAACTCCATTTTTATACTGACTATTGAACGTGGCCATGGTTCCTGGGCTTGTAGTCTTGGCGATAAATTAGCTATATCTGCAGCCGCTGAATCTCTATTCTGATATATTCTATACACAAGCACATATCAGGGCATGGACTGGTTATATGTAGTAAAGAAGGCTAGTCTATCAACTACTGTTCGCTCATTCTTAATGAACTTCTCTAGTGCTGCCTTATCGCGAGCTCCAATCAATTGTAATGCATAGTTTCCCGGTGCTTATTTCTGAAACCAGCTGTTTCCTTTCACGCCGGAGAAGACTTCCTCTGCTGGCTTTATTTCGGGTTGCAGCTCGACTCTCTTCGTTTCTAGTACGACTACTTCTCTTGTATTTGTTGCGCCTCTTCTGGTTCATCCTGTATTTCTTTGTCATCACTCTCCGTGTCGCTTGCCACATCTGTAGTAGCCAACACATCATCTACCGTTGGAGTTAATTCTGGTTTTTCCGTGATAGAAGCTACAGCTGCCTGGTCTGCAGTTGGTGGCATGGCGTGCGGTTTAGTCGGTTCAAGCAAAACGATGAGATTCAATTCTTCAACAAACGGCAGTGTGGTTTCTATATCTCTGGATGGCTCTACGCTTTCTCTACTATCTGATGCAGCTTTCAGCGGTAGGACGGGAGGAAGATTGATAGCAATCTTCTCCGGTTCATCTTCCAATCTATCGCACAGAACAAAATAAAGCGCAATTAACACCGTAACACTTACCCCAATTACTAAGGGGTATTTTATATAGAGGAAGATACTGTTTAGTGCCGATCCAAAACACCTTGCAACCCAGGGGTAGCTGCCGGATCACTTATCGTTTACTTTGCCAGAAGGTTAATTTTTCCAGGAATACCTCCTGATTCTTTATATATGTACTCAATCTGCTTGTCCGTAAATGGGTAGTCTTTTAACTCGCCGCTGGACAATAGTCGACACTCGATATACGCAGCGGCCTATTTCCTGGTCATAGCTGGAACAGTGATGTTAAGTAAGATCCCTGCAGTTAAGATTTTTATTCTGGGATCTTCCGGTAATTAATTTAGTTTTTCTTCTCCAAATAGTGCACAACGGAATTTGGTATTGTTGTAACTCAGATCGTTCAGCTGTAGGACATATTCAAGTACTTCGATCGTTAGTTTCTGGCCATCATCAACCAGTAGTACTGGAAACTTCTGATTGCGATCACAATATTCCAGATATCTATTCATCGCTTTCTCTGCTGTTAATGTTTACAAACTATTTTTATCAATAACTCCCTTAATAATTTCCCTACAAAAAGAATCAGCTTTCAAAGCCCCATCGCCAAGCACTAAACTAAATAGCCAATTCTCTTCAACATTATCGACGACATTATTTATTAAAGAACTTACACCTGAGCCAACTGGAGCTGTGACGATCAGTAGTTGATTGCTAAACTCTAGCAAATGTTTAATCAACTCTGTCCGATGATTTAATTCGGTGGTGAGAGATGATTTAATTCGGTGGTGAGATAATAACGGTGGTGAGATAATAAATATCGTGCTGGATCTCCTCAGGAAAAGGATCCCTGTCCAGGACGAACTTGGAATAGTAATCTTCATTTGCTGGGTAGTTACTCACTTTTATTTCGATGTATAAATCAAATTCAAATTTGTATTAAATTGACTGATCCTTTATGATTCGTTCGCACTCCGTTATTGCAAACCTGTCAGTCATACCAGCAATGTAATCAGCAATTATTTTCTCTCTATTGCTTTTTTTTGCTGCATTTTTACCTTCGGCTATCTTACTTTTCACATCATCTGGTAATAGCTCATCTTCCTCGCTAAACGCTTTAAATAGAACAGCAATATTTTGTTTTGCATTGTCAGTCATCTTAATTACATGGGGATGATTATATAAGTATTTTTTTAAAAATTGTTTGAGTTCAGTATGTTTCTCATACATCTCCTCACTTAATTTGATCATACCTCTACCGGCTCTGCGAACCTCTTCGAGGTTAACAGGCTTGTTAAGTTTGATCTCATGGTTACTCGCCTCTACCAGATCACTGACCAAACTACCTATCATGCGTCTTACCAACTCATGAATAAGTTTCCGGTTGGAGATATTCGGCCAGAGTTTAACTACATGCTCATAGTTTTCCTTGAAAAGAGAGCAGCTGTTCAACTGCTCAACTGTAATAAGACCTGTCCTCAAGCCATCATCAACATCATGATTATTGTAGGTAATTTCATCGGCAATATTAGCAACCTGGGCCTCCAGACATGGTTTCCAACCTACTAAAAAGCGCTTTCCTAAATCTCCTAACTTCTCAGCATTATTTTTTGAGCAATGTTTAATAATCCCCTCCCTAGTCTCATACATCAAATTTAGTCCGGGAAAACTAACATATCTTTCTTCCAGTAAATCGACCACGCGTAGTGACTGTAGATTATGCTCAAAGCCACCAAAATCTTTCATACATTTGTTAAGCTCGTCCTGCCCCGCATGTCCGAAGGGCGTGTGCCCAAGATCATGTGCGAGACATATCGCTTCCGTTAAATCCTCATTTAATGACAAGGCTCTGGATACGGTTCTGCCAATCTGCGATACCTCTATGGAATGTGTCAGCCTGGTTCTGAACATATCCCCTTCATGGTTCACAAAAACCTGCGTTTTATATTCTAGTCGGCGAAATGCGGAGCAATGTATAACCCGATCTCGGTCACGCTGGAATTGACTTCTTAAGGGAGGATCCTCTTCTTTATAAACACGTCCTGGTGAGGAATCATCGCTGGCTGCATAACTGGCCTGGCCAGCCATCATTTGTCACCAGTTGCTACAGAGGGAAAGCAAGAGAGAGTTTCCTTCAGGGGTTCTGTTTCGAATTCACTTGTTACTATCGATTGTCCTATTCCTTTTAGTAAAATGAGAAATAATTTTCCTTGCTTTGCTTTTTTATCTATCGACATTAACTCGCGCATTCTCGCAGGTTCTATTCCAGTAGGAAGGCGCACAGGTAATGCTGCTCTTTCAAGTAAGGACCGCACCCTGTCTACACTCTCTTTATCCAACCAACCCAGGCGGCAGGATAAATCTGCTGCCATTAACATTCCAGTTGCGACTGCTTCACCGTGTAACCAATCATTATAATTTTTTGCCGTTTCGATGGCATGACCAAAGGAATGGCCCAGGTTTAAAATAGCCCTCAAACCACTTTCCTTTTCGTCCTGAGCTACAACTTCAGCTTTATTAATACAAGATCGTTCTATAACATGGGTCAGAGCATCAGCATCTCTCTCTAATAACTTCTCCATATTTGTTTCGAGCCAGAAAAAGAATTCGCTGTCTCTGATTAGCCCATACTTTATAACCTCAGCTAAACCGGCGATTAACTCACGATCAGGCAGTGTCTTTAAAACATCAGTATCCGAGATCACTGCGGCAGGCTGATGAAATGCTCCGATCATATTTTTGCCCAACTCATGATTCACAGCAGTCTTACCCCCCACCGAAGAATCAACCTGAGCTAATAGTGTTGTTGGTATTTGTATATAGCTGATTCCTCGCTGATAGCAGGCAGCAGCAAATCCTGTCATGTCTCCTACTACTCCACCACCGAGCGCAATCAGGTATGAGTCACGACTGAATTTGCTCTCCAATAAGCCGGTAATAATTTTGTTCATTACCCCCAACGTTTTAAAACTTTCGCCATCTGGGATTATTGTCACTGCAGGCTTAAATTTGGAAATAGATTGCTTTAATTGCGCAAGATAGAGCTGCTCAATAGTTGTATTGGTAACGATCATCACCTGTTGCGAAGCGATCAGTGACTCCAACCATGAAGTGTTTGCGAGTAGATCTTCGCCAATAAAGATCGGATAGCTTTTTTTTCCTAAATCTACTGATATTTCTCTCATAAATTTACGTTTGCCTGATAATGCAATCGACAACCTGTTTAATACTACGATCATCCGTTTTAATAATAATATCAGCGAGCTCCATATATAATGGTTCCCGTATCCTTAATAGCTCTTCGAGTGTTGCCAGGCGATCATTAGTCTGCAGGAATGGTCTCTTCCTGTCTTTGCTAGTCCTTTCCAGCAACTGCCTGGAAGACGCTTTTAAATATACTATTTTTCCTCGCTTGGCCAGGAAGTCCCTGTTATCTTTATTAAGTACAGCCCCCCCTCCGGTGGCAAGCACAATATCATCAAGAGCGCTTAGTTTTTCTATCATCCAGCTTTCACGTTTTCTGAAACTCTCTTCACCTTCTTTTTCAAAGATAAGATCAATATCCGCCCCTGTACTTCTTACAATCTCACTATCTGAATCCATGCAGGTTCTGTCTGTTTTCACCGCAAGCAACCTGCCAATAGCAGATTTTCCAGCACCCATAAGGCCTATCAGAAATATATTATTAAATTTAGTCAATGCGGAAAATCACCGTTAAAAAACGATAGTATCATATAAAATATAGACGTTTATTTGCCATAGAAACAATTAGCAATATTAAGTTTTGTTGGCAAAAAAATGTGGCGCCTAGCTACATCTTTTTCCTAAGGACTTGTTTTTCCTAAGGACTTGGAAAAACTAAATATCTAGTTCTTCTTTTAGAATTTTTGGAGTTACAAATATCAGTAGCTCAGATCTGCTCTTGTCAACAAAGGTTCGTTTGAACAGAAAACCTATGCCCGGAAGATCTCCAAAAAAAATGATACTCGGTCCGATGAAAATTTATCTACTTCATTATATACACCACCATATACACCACCATATACACCACCCAAAACAACTGTTTCGCCATCGTTCACTAATACCTGAGTCTCTAACCTTTTTGTATTAATCACCGGTATATTCCCGACGTTTGCTCCTTGCGAATCTTGACTAACCCCTAAGTCAAACAGGATTTTGTTATCTGGCATAATTTGTGGCGTTACTCTAAGCGATAATACTGTGCTCTGGAATGATACTGATGTAGCACCGCTTGAAGAAGCTTCCTGGTATAGGATCTGGACACTCGATTCAATCATAGCTTCTGTTTGATTAGATGTGATTATTTTTAGGATTTGCAATATCCTGACCCCGTCCTTCAGTAAGCATGACCGATAGTTCTGATTGTAGTAACCACGATCCAATTTTACCCACTGCAAATCCTAAAGCAGATGTAGCGCCTGCAGCAGGTAAGTTAACTAGCATATTATCAATTCCACCAGTATTAAAAGCGGCCGAAGAACCAAAGTCAGTATCGCCGACGTTTGCCGCTACCGACAGCAAATAAATCACCTGCAGCCCTTTTGACTGGTTGAGCTGGAATATTTGCCATAGTCAAATTTAACGCCCAAATCCCTGGCGAAACTTTCATCTACATTCACTATGCGAGCTTCAATCATTACCTGCTTAATAGGAATATCCAGTTTAGCAATCATTCCACGAATATCTGCCAAACTTTGCGACACATCTTGAATTATTAAGGTATTTGTACGCTCGTCAATTGTCACACTATCCCTATCCGGCAGTAAACTGTTTTCTCCCGAGGAGATCAGGCCGGCAAGATCCGCAGCTTTAGCATAATTGATTTGCATAAATTCGGCTCGAGGTGGAGCCAACTCTTCTACTTGTCTGCCTGCTTCCAACTCCAGTCTTTCACGTGCTGCAATTTCTTTCTGAAGAGCAACCAGTATCACATTGCCATCCTTAACCATTCCCAGTCCTCTGGCTTTTAAAATAATATTAAGGGCTTGGATCTCATGGAACATTTTTTAATCGCAAAGTTACGTTACCTCGAACTGTGTCTATTGCGACAAGGTTAAAGCCCGCGAAATCAGCAATTCACTGCAAAACAGCTCTTATTTCAATATTTTGAATAATTCAATGATAGGCGATCGCCGGTAAAGCTAAATTTTTGTTGTTGAGTTGCAGCTAGCTCATCTACTGTTAATAGTCTTACTTCAATAGTAAATAAATTGTCAGATTGATAGACTAAGTGGTCGTATTGCCCTGAAACAGTCAAGATGAGCACACGAACCACATCAGCGTAGGAAGAAGTATCAATTTCCTTGTCCGGAGTCGCGAAGTCAATTACATCCAATCGACGATCCAGATTTGAGGGCAAGCAGGCTGACTGAAAATCCACTACAATTTGTCCGACTTCCTGACCAAGATTTACGCCAATAGATAGGTCAAATAAAGTCACAATTATACGACCTTCACCATCTTCGCCTCTCTTTTAAAGTCAATTTTTTCAATCTGAGAAGATGATAAAGCAGTGCTTATGAAGCTTAAACAGCTTGAGGTAGAAACGCCCGTGGTTTGCACAGCAGATGGCGCCCCTGCGCCCAGAGCCAACAATACCAAATCCCCTTGCATGCTAATATCGCAGGGAACAGAACAAATACGATTAATCACAACGCGAGTTTTTCCGCCAGCCTCAACGGCAGTACAGCAGTAATGCTATGTGCTACACTAGTTAGACTGGGGACTTTTCTCAAAGTCTATTCCAACACCTGGCAAACCTATTGTAATTCTTGCCGGATTATCAATAGTAAAATTAACAGGCTTTTCCTGCAATGATTCTAAAAACCCAAGACTTAGTTAAACACCATCAGCTGGCAGTGAGGAGTAACTTATATCTTCTAATGCAGCGGCACTAACATTTGAACAAATGATTATGCAGCTAAAAAGCATTAATAGCTTTTGACGAAGCTTACTGTTCACTGAATATTGCATACTATTAAAATTCGTATATTTTTTAGTAAATATCATTATCTCCACCCCATGGGTTTGCTCTACTTCAGCCAGAGCAATGGCTGCTTGACGTTCTTCCCATCTTCCTTGATTATTTTGAACAATCTCTCACAACTCAACACGATCTTCAAAAATATTGACTATTTTCCCAATATTTCTACCTAAGTAATTTCCAGCTTTCACCTTGTTAACGTTGTTGTCAGGATCTCTTATAATTGCCCAAGTATTACCATCGTTTTGAAGTATCCATATCATCCACAAACTATCTAATTCAAAAGACTCGAGTTGTCCCCTGTTGCGATTCTTAATCTCCCGCTCCATCTCTTTGGTAAGACCACTATTCTGCCCTACTTCAGCCACCTCTTCCCGTCGCTCTCGATAAAAAGGTATGAACGGACCTTTTTTGCCTTCTTTTGATGCTCTATAAGTATACGCCTCATAAGGCTTAATTTCTGGCAAGGGCACATTCTACCACCCGGTCTCGCCAGAACCTAATCTATCCATTGTTGTAAGTCACTAACGTCTGAAGATACACAACCTCCAGTCGTTATTAACAATATGGTAATTGCGATTCTAAATAACAATTGATACTTTCTAGTCATGCCAATAAACCATCCCATTTTTCATCTGGTGTCCGATAGGTTTGGGCAGTTGCGGACATTGACAATAGGGTTCCCTCGCTTTGGATAATATTGATGTTATGCGTTGTAACAATGCGAGGAAGCGCAACAATACCACTAATAAATTCTCCCAACTGATGGTATCCACCCGTTACGCTAATACCTATAGGCACGTAAAAATAAAATTCTTCTTGAATTGCACCTTTTAGCTGAAAAAGATTCATCTCAAGACCAGCTGCAAGTGCAGCCTGGGATATATCCATAGTTAACCCAGGTACTTCTGTCTTGCCCGACAAAACTGCCTTATCATATCCCCAAAAGATTGGGGTATTTCTTTCATCCGATCCTTCAAGGCATTAAGATTTGCCGACACTTTTTGCTTTATCTCCAACGAACTCCGAGGTTCTTGTTCCTTATTTTCCTCACTTGCAATCATATTTCTCTGTTCACTTGTATCTAACTTCCGCCCCACAAATAACAAGCCAACACAAACAATCGTTATTACAAGTAACTGAATGGAGAGCGGCCAAAGCCATGGATTTTCCGGATCCAGATTTTACAGATTTTTTAGATCATCTACGAAGTTCATGCATCTTCCTCATCTGATTTTGGAATAACTTGATTAATACGCAGGGTAAAATTACTTATATTAGTACTAGACGAATCTGTAGACTGAATAATATTAAGCTTTGCATTCGCCAACCAATCTGAACTATCAAGATTTCTCATGAATGATGAAACCCTGACACTGGATTGAGCTTCACCAAATAATTGTTACAACCTGGCCTTTTTGACTAATAGAAACAATACTTACTCCTTTCGGTAGATTATTAAGAAGTTCATCAAAAAATCTCACAATCAAAAGTCTATTCCCCCGCAACTGCTCAATAGCACGCATTCTATCCAGCAACCTTTGTTTTTCGGCCTCCAGCTCTTGTATTTCCTTTATCTTTTTATCCAGCAACGCAATCTGGTTTTCAGCAGTTCTGTTTCTAAACTGTTAGTTCTGTTTCTAAACTGTTGATGTTCAATCAACTTCACGTGATAAAAATGTATACCGCCAAATATTACTAAGATTACGGCTTACAAATATTCCTAGAACGACAAGGAACTCTTGTAACTTCTTCTTTTCGTTAAGTTCCTCTCCACGGCAATAAATTAATATTTGACATTAGCTAAAACTCCTTAGAGCCAAGCCACAGGCAACCATCAATGCGAGGACATCATTGCTTAAAGACTGTGTCGGTATTCTGGATGAAACCGACGTACTAGCAAAAGGATTAACAACAGATGTTGGTACACTTATGCGTGCTTCCACAAGCTCAGCAATACCTTTTATCGAAGAACATCAGCCAGCCAATAACAAGTGATCTATATTTACAATTTGACTGGACGAAAAGAAAAACTGTTGTGCTCGGCTTATTTGCTGACCAATCGATCTTCTAAACGGGTCTAATACCTCTTGGCATATAATTTCCCGGTAGGCCCCCTTGTCGTTATTTAGCCAGGCCTGCTTCTTCATAGGAAAGTCCGTAACGCCATTGTATGTCTTCAGTAAATTGTGCGCCGTCAAATTATTGATCACAAGAATAAACGATTTTAAGTTTTTCGAACACACTAAAAATTGTTACTGATGATCCAATATCAGCAATAGCAATAGTGCGGTCTTCAGGATCATCGAAAATATTTTTTGCCAACATCCCTATTGTAGACTCCATGGCGAAGTGTTCTATATCAATAACTTAAGCTGTTAACCTTCCTAGTTCTAACGCCCCTTGTCTATTACTCATATTTTCACTTTTAGACGCGGCTAGAAGTACATCAACTCGATCGTGGCGATCTTCGCTAGGCCTCAGCACTATCAAAGTTCATAGCAACTTCATCCAGTGGGAAGGGGATGTACTGATCGGCTTCAATCTGAATCTGACCCTCCATTTTAGCATCGGACAAATCCGCTGGCAGTTAATAACTTTAATAATTACTGCTGTGCCTGCAATTGCAGCAAATTTGGTTTTACCACCTGATTTCTTCAAAGCCCTATCAACTGCCTCGTCAGCAGCTTCAATATCATTTATATTTTTATCTACGAACGACGGAATTTTGCGAAAGAGGCTCGATAGCATAACTTTCAACACGATATCCACTGCTGCTTCGACTAACTTAATTGCAGTGGCGCTAATATCAATACCAATCAAAGGGGTTGATTTTTTCTTACGGTAACACTGTTCTTTGTTCTTTCTTAATTATTATGATGAATTATTCTCAGCACGATATATATGATATTACACTTCCTGTAGTAGTCGACTATATGTTAGAAACAAAGTAATTTTATTGAATTTTTTGAAAAATAACCTATTATCTGACACGACTTAAGTCATATAGTAATGATACTGCTTGGAGGTAGTTCGTGCTTAAACTACACAATATGTTGAGGCTTGCCTTCAAAATAAGCTTGTTTTTAATACTTACCGGCACGCTTTGTGTTGTTGCTGTGGGCTTATGGGTTTGGCCAAGCCTACCTGATACTGGGGAACTGAATGACTTCGTACCTCTGGCTCCACTAAAAGTATATAGCATGGATGGATCGTTGATGAAGGAATATGGTGATGTTAAACGAATATTTGTACCCCTTAACAAAACTCCTGATGTAATGGTTCAGGCTATTCTGGCAACTGAAGACAGGAGGTTCTACCAACATCCAGGTGTTGATTGGCGAGGAATCGTGCAGGCAATTTATGATCTGATTCGAACTGGGGAAAAAAAAGGTGGTGGAAGTACTATCACTATGCAGGTTGCGCGTAACCACTATAAACTTACCAGAGCTAAACTCTTCTCTCGAAAAATTAAAGAAATATTCTTATCGCTGAAAATTGAACGTGAATTGAGTAAAGACAAGATACTGGAGCTCTATCTAAATACAACTGAATTCTATCACCAGGCCATAGGTGTCGGCACTGCAGCCCAAGTGTATTACGGTAAGGACATTGAAGACCTGACATTAGCTCAGTACGCGATGGTAGCCGGTATTCCGGTGCGAACCACAAATAACCCAATTTCAAATCCAGAGGCGGCGATTAGTCGAAGAAATCTTGTACTGCGTCGTATGATGAATGTGGGATATATTGATCAAAGTGCCTATGTAAAAACCATTGAGAAGCCGGTAACTGCGATACGACACAGTACACCGATCGAATTAGACGCGCTTTATGTTGCAAGTATGGTGAGAGAAGAGATAAGAAAAAAATATGGAAATGATGCTTATGCTAGCGAAGGCTACAAAGTTTATACCACCATCAGAGATAAAAACCAGATTGCCGCTAAAAGGGCTCTAAGAGATACGTTAGTACTTTATGATACTAAACATGGTTACCGTGGCCCAGAACATCACTTCGATCTTGCCGAGGATAGTAATGAACAGAATTGGCAAAATCTACTCTCAACCTATTATGTCATTGGTGGTTTAAAACCAGCATTAGTCATTTCAAGAGGCAAAGCAAGCATCACGGTTTATTCTAATGCTACCGGGCTAATTGAAATTAATTGGAATGGGATAAGTTGGGCAAGGAAATACATCAACGAACGCAAACGCGGTCCGGCCCTGAAATCAACCTCAGACGCCTTTAAAGTAGGTGATGTAGTGAGGATAGTACAAAGAAGACAGAGTAAGTCATGGAGAGTAACACAAATTCCGAATGTACAAGGCGCGTTAGTATCTCTCAATCCTAACAATGGTTCCACTCTTGCTCTGGTAGGCGGTTTTGATTTTAATCGTAGTAATTTTAACCGGGCTACCCAGGCAAAACGGCAACCTGGCTCAAGTTTCAAACCCTTTATCTATTCTGCAGCTTTGGTAGATGGATATACTGCAGCAACCCTTGTTAACGATGCACCGGTAGTTTTTGATGACCCTAGTATTGAAGACACTTGGCGACCAGAGAACTTCGGTCTTAAATATTTCGGGCCTACCCGTCTGAGGGAAGCGCTGACAAATTCGAGAAACCTGGTTTCTATCAGAATTCTACATGATGTAGGTATTAAAAAAACTCTGAAGCATGTTGCCAAATTTGGTTTTGATATTAACGAGTTGCCAAAAGGACTTTCCCTTGCTCTGGGTAGTGGTGTTGTAACACCATGGCAGCACGCTAAGGCATACTCTGTACTGGCAAACGGAGGATATGAGATTGAACCCTACTTCATAGAGTGTATAGAAAATTACAAAGGAGAAATTGTCTACCAGGCAACACCTGCTACGGTATGTAGTCACTGTAAAACACCAAATGCTAATAGTAGTAGTTCACTAAACTCAAACGATCCCCTCATCACGGATAGCAGCGAAGAGACTCCACTAAACATTGCAGAGAGAGTGGTTGATGCACAAAATGTCTGGATCATAAGTTCAATGATGCAAGATGTGATAAAAAGAGGCTCAGGTAGTCGCGCACATGCCGCATTAAAACGATCAGACATGGCGGGTAAAACAGGCACAACCAACGACCAGGTCGATACCTGGTTTGCAGGTTTCAACTCTTCAGTTGTCACAATATCTTGGGTCGGATTCGACGATAACAGCCGTCTTGGCCCGAGTGAACAAGGAGGACGTACCGCTATTCCAATGTGGATAGATTACATGCGGGTGGCCTTGGAAAATACGCCCGAATCGTTTCCGGATATTCCAACTGGTTTAGTTAATGTAAAAATTGATCCTGCAACTGGCAAACTCGCCAGGGCTGACAACCCAGATGCTGTATTCGAGGTGTTTAGAGAGGCCTATATTCCTAGGCAAGAAGGTAGCGCACTAAATCCTGATATATTTATAGACGAAATTGATTCTAAGCTAGCTCTAGAACAATCATTGTAATTCTGCATATGAGAGAGGGCCGTAGAAAATCTACTGATAATATTCGTATGAAAATTGCGCAAATCGCTGCAAAATATATTGCCCGGGATGGTGTTAATGACTTTCAAGTAGTAAAACGCAAGGCTGCATTACAAGTTGGTATAAATCTCGGCAAACATATGCCTGCCAATATTGAAGTAGAATAGACAATTATTAATTACCAAAATCTGTTTCAATATGAAAACCATAGGAGGAACCTGTTCCGTCTTCACAAACATTCTGTAAATGCCATGTATTTGTTGAAGCGTTTCATGCCAAAATTGGTTGTCCCTGTATTGACTGGTACCGATACTCTGCGCTTGTTTGCTGATGAAGTGGAGCTAATCGGTTTTGTACTGGATATCAAGGTGAATAAGAAAGAATTTCGAGAGTATCCAGCTTATCGCTTTTTCGCAGACGATACGATAATTGTATTAGTCGTATTTCCGGAAATTTCGATGCATCACCCACCATTAAGTACTATCGATGATAGATCAATGAGAAGAATGAGTGTTAATAAAGTAGAAAAGCTAATCAGCACATCTCTTAACTGAACTAGAATTTCCAGAGAAAAACTGTGCCACTTAGGCCATCTTACTTCCTTAAAATAGCTCTCCCCGTCCCACTACGTAGATGTTTTGACTACATCGTTAATGATAACATTGTGAACCAACCACTGCTCCCAGGCGTGCGGGCAACCGTGCCGTTTGGAAAATCAAAAACGAAGACAGGTATACTTCTTTCACTTTCCAACAGCAACGAATTCCCTCTCAGTAAGATTAAGCCTATTTCAAGTATAATCGATGAGTCTCCACTTCTACCAAATTCTCATCTGCAGCTATTGAAATGGGCTAGTAGTTATTATCATCATCCGATTGGCGAAGTAGTTTTTACGACGCTACCAAAATTACTCCGCAATGGAAATCCAGTACACAGAAAAGTTGAATACTTTTGGCAATTAACTGATGCAGGAAAAAGTATCACACTTGAAACCCTTACCAGGGCACCGAAACAACTGGCACTATTACAGGAACTCCGGAACTCGTCGAATACTAATTTCACTGAAACATTCAATAGCCACAATTATAAAAATGTCTTAACCATATTAAATAAAAAAGGTCTGATCGAAAAAGTAGAAAAAATTATTAAATATAATTTTGCCATCAATCATTCAGATCTACATAAGCTAAACACTGATCAGCGTAAAGCTGTTGACTATATTTCCGAAAATTTAGAAAACCATCAATGTTTGTTACTAAATGGAATAACTGGAAGCGGAAAAACAGAAATCTATCTACAGGCTGTTAGTCAAGTAATAAAAGCCGGTAGGCAAGCTATGATATTAGTTCCTGAAATTGGACTTACCTCTCAATTAATCGATCGTATAAAAAAACGTATCGATACAAAAATATCGATACTGCATTCTGCCCTGACCGACAGAGAACGACTTCAAGCCTGGCTGGATGCACGAGATGGCAACGCAAAGATAATACTGGGAACAAGATCAGCGATATGGACCCCATTGAAAAATCCTGGGATCTTTATTGTCGATGAAGAGCATGATATTTCTTACAAACAACAAGATGGTTTTAAGTATTCCGCAAAAGATATCGCCATAGTAAGAGCAAAATTGGCTGATGTACCAGTGGTACTAGGCTCAGCGACACCGTCGATGGAATCCATGCAAAATGTGAATTCAGGAAAATTTTCACAAGTAAAACTTCCTCAGAGAACTGGGGAAGCTAAACTACCAACAATTAACATCATCGATATGCGTGCTAAAAATATGGTCGGCACGTTTTCAAGTACTTTGTTAACCGCGATATCCGATGAGCTAAATCAACAAAAACAGGTGCTACTTTTCCTGAATAAGAGAGGATTCTCCCCCGTAATCATGTGCCATGATTGCGGTTGGGTGGTCAAATGTGATCGTTGCGATATTCAAATGACTTTTCATAAAAATTTGAACAAATTAAGCTGTCATCATTGCGGCAAGCAAAACCGAGTTGAAAAACGATGTGCCGAGTGCAAGGGTAATGAGTTACTTCATATTGGTTATGGTACGGAACGCTTGGAAGAAACACTATTGGAAATATTTCCATCAGCAAATATATTGAGAATCGATCGGGACAGTACCCGAAAGAAGGGATCAATGAGGAGAATGTTTACTGACATTAATTCCGGCAAGGCTGATATTCTTATTGGCACGCAGATCCTTGCCAAAGGCCATCACTTTCCAAAGCTTACTTTGGTAGGAGTAATAGATATTGACAGGGGATTATTTAGCACTGATTTCAGGGCCAGCGAGAGAATGGCCCAACTCTTGGTCCAGGTAAGTGGTCGCGCGGGACGGATAAAGCAAAAAGGTGTAGTGTATATCCAAACACATTTCCCGGAGCATCCCTTATTACAATCTTTAGTTAATAAAGGATACGATGAATTTGCCAAACTGTTACTCCATGAACGAGAAACAGCCAACCTCCCTCCATTTAGCTATCTCGCCGTTCTTCTGGCGGAGGACTATAAAACGGAAGTAACACTTGATTTTCTGAACAAGGTTAAGGCTGAACTCCAAAAATACGCATCGAATATTGGTGTTTTTGGCCCTATCCCGGCGCCGATCGAAAAACGCGCTGGACGTATTCGCTATCAACTTTTTATCCAGTCAGATAGTCGCAACTCCCTTCACTCATCGCTTACTCCATGGATTAAATCTATCGAAAGTCTTTCCATCACAAAAAAAGTTCGCTGGTCGCTAGATATCGATCCACAGGAAATACTGTAGAAATAATTCATATCGCTATAAAAATAATTCCACTTCTCGATAAGATAAACGCGGGTTAGAATGTGCGTTTTTTGGTAGGAGTAACAAGGCGAAAATGAAGCATTATTTACAAAAGCTGGTCGAATCTTCTCTGAGCATATTAAGAAATGAACAGGAAATAGATATCCCTGAAAACCAGCTTGTACAGATCGAGAGAACTCGTGAAAATCAATATGGCGATTTCGCTTCAAATATTGCTTTGACGCTTACCAAACAAACCGGCCTGAAGTCAAAAAACCTGGCAGTTAAAATTACTGAAAATTTGCCTGAATCTGATTTTGTTGAAAAAATCGACATTGCTGGTCCCGGCTTTATAAATTTCTTCCTTAGCAGACAGGCTAATTTACAGATTGTTAAGGACATTCACCGTGACACTGAAAAGTTTGGCCATTGCAATGAGGGTAAGGGTCAATCAGTATTAATTGAATTCGTTTCTACCAACCCAACTGGTCCCCTACACGTAGGACATGGTCGTAGTGCTGCCTATGGTGCGTCAGTTGCAAATCTCCTTGATGTGACAGGGTTCTCCGTATCACGTGAATATTATGTTAATGATGCCGGCCGACAAATGGATATTCTGACGATCAGTGTCTGGCTACGTTATCTGAATATGTGTGAAGAGAAGATCGCTTTTCCGATAAGGGCCTATCAAGGTGATTACATCTCGGAGATTGCTGGGCAACTTTTTAGTGAAAACAAACAGAGCTTACACGTAAGTCCTGACGGGAATATCCAGGATCAGTGGAGACAAGCGGAAGAAGAAGAAGAACTTGACCAAATTATTAGTTTTGCCAAGAATGAGCTTGGTCAGGAAAAGTACAATGTCGTTCATCTGGCAGCCCTGTCAAATATTCTTGATGAAATTAGAGATGACTTGGAGGAATTCGGCATTCATTTTGATATCTGGTTTTCTGAACAATCTTTGATCTCATCGAATGAAGTAGGCAATTGCATAGACAAATTAAAGAACTCGAAGAATATCTATGAAAAATCCGGGGCCTTATGGTTTAAATCTACTAACTATGGGGATGAGAAAGATCGAGTAGTAGTACGTGAAAACGGGCTGATAACCTATTTTGCATCAGATATCGCCTACCATCTTAATAAATACGAAAGAGGCTTTAACAAAGTTATTAATATTTGGGGAGCTGATCACCACGGTTATATCGCGAGAATGAAAGCAGCTCTTGAAGCGTCCGGTAAAGAACCTGACAAACTTGAAATTCTGTTAGTACAATTTGCAGTATTGTATCGAGGCAAAGACAGAGTCCCGATGGGAACACGCGCCGGCAAATATACCACCCTACGGGATTTAAGAAAAGAGATTGGAAATGATGCTATGCGATTTTTCTATATAACACGAAAGTGCGAACAGCATCTCGACTTTGATCTGGAGCTTGCCAAGTCCCAATCTAATGATAACCCAGTTTACTATATACAATATGCGCATGCCAGGATTTGTAGTGTAATACAGCAGATGAAAGATCGTGGTTATGAGTACGACAATGATAAGGCTATGGAAAATCTAGAATGTCTGATTGATGAGCATGAAATTTTACTTTTGAAGTCCTTATCACGATATCCAGAACTCATTATAAGTGCCGCAACTAAGTATGAACCCCATCAGCTCGCTTACTATTTGCGCGAACTAGCCAATGATTTTCACTCCTACTACAATTCCATTCAATTTCTTATTGATAGCACAAAATTACGTTTGGCCAGGATATGTTTAATCCTAGCGACAAAACAAGTCATTAAAAATGGATTGAATATACTGAGTATATCCGCTCCAGAAAAGATGTAATGCCAAAAGACTATAAGAGCATTAACAAGAAAGCCAAGTCACCTAGTTCAATTATGAGTAAGTTTTTGCCCATGCTTACCAAGATTTGTATTGGCCTTTTTATTTCATTCTTTTTTTTTCAATACATAAAGGATAACAGCCTTAATACTAAGGCTAGAGAGTCGGCTCCAACACCAACTGAGCAGGAAGAACTTAAGGTTCAAGTCTCAGAACTAAAGTTTGATTTTTATAAAATTCTCCCGAATCGGGAAGTCAATATTTCTGAATGGATTGCAGAAGATCTAACGAAAGATAAGCCTGCGTTAAATAAAACTTACCTGTATGTGCTGCAAGTAGGTTCCTTTAAAGAAAGTAGCACGGCTGATCAAACAAAGGCTCAATTAGCCTCAATCGATATTAAAGCAGATATCCAGCATGTAGTAATAAATGGGCGGGGCCCTCATTATAGAGTTCGTGTTGGTCCCTATGCAGGTTTATCAGAACTAGCAGCAATTGAGAGCCGTCTACGTGATAACAAGTTTGAATTTATGAAACTTAGGCTGAAACTAGAAGAGTTACAATCCAGTCAATAAGATTATGAAGCACATAACTTCTTCAAATTTCTGAAATTTCTTAGTGTTCTTGCTTCTTTGAAGCGGGTGACGGGAATCGAACCCACGTCATCAGCTTCACAATACCCACGTTAAGATACCTCAGTCAGATATCACTCCATTCTGATAGGGAAATCGAGGATAATAGAATCAGTTTTTCTCTATAGAGCTAAAGAGAAATCACTTATCCACG
>Ga0056107_100041_pt1 | contig 23598 bp, 40 predicted proteins | sample WorMetcrassitun2_FD_77006 | JGI IMG/M metagenome (GOLD analysis project Ga0056107, IMG submission 77006) | Marine gutless worms symbiont microbial communities from Max Planck institute for Marine Microbiology, Germany - Olavius crassitunicatus.2 ...
ATATGCGCATTTACACCCGCCTCTTTAAACACTGATACTGCTTCAGCATGCTGCTTTTTCGCTACCGTTGTATCGAACTTCAAGTCAAGGCTGATGCTGCACTGGTTTCCAACCAAAGGAAATGATCGGTAAAATCTTTCCTTATTCCCATTAACAGATGTTTTTGTCCATTTTGGAAATTCATAACTACCAGATTACGCGGATAGAAGGTAAATAATACGGAATAACCTTGCGTTTGAAAGGCTGCCATAGCGATTTTTTCTCCCATCCCTGTTCCGTCGTCATTCACGTAAGGTGGATACTTAAAGCCAAGAATTTCAACTGGTTGAAATACAGCTTCCGTTACCACCACTATCAGGATCGGGAACAATAGTGTAACAAGGTCTCAGGGTAGTCGATTTTTAATATAATCTAAGTACTTAGTTACACAAATCCTATGTGATGCAGTTTTCATGATAAGCACCCTTATACTATCGTAGCCTACTTTGTAAAACTAACTTCGTGCTCAATAGTACCCTAAAGAACTACTTAACCAATTTCTTCGTTATTCTTTCCGTACCAACCTGCTAATGACAATATCCGTTATTTAGAATTTTTTCACCTCATACACATAGTATCCGATCTATGCAAGAGGTGTCATTCACAGGTTTGCAGTTCTTAACCTCCTGCTATTGGAGGAATAAAGATCACTTCATCATCTTGTTTCACCGGGTGATCGTTGCCAACATTTTCACGATTAACGACTACTTTGATAACTTCAGCAAATTCGAAGGCTTCTGCATAACGTGGACTACGTGTTGATAACCAGTTAATTAGCTTACCAACATCTGTCACATTTGCATGGATGGAGATCTCCTCTTCGCCAAGACCTATCGTATCCTTGAGCCAGGCAAAATATTCAATTTTCATTTAACCCGTTTTCCTGAAGTCAAGTTTACGTCGTTCCAGAAATGCAGTGATACTTTCTTTAGCCGCGTCGGTACAAGCGCTATCACCAAAGGCTTCGTAACCAAGTTGCAATGCATCGGTGAAGGATGATGAAGCTGCCGCCTTGCTTATAGCTTGTGCAAGAATTTCGAGGACTTGCCAACTTAATACCTGCCCTGTGAACGCTTCTTTTACATCTGAGAGAACTGATGAGATAGTTACCGCTTCATTGGTTATGGGTTTTATCTTTCCGGCTCTGGCCTTAACCATACTGATTGCAGCGGGTATGAGTTGTGATTGATCATCAACTAATTCATCCACCATGCCGATATCACAGGCCTCTTCTGCCTTGAGTTTTTTTGCACGGAGTAGCATGTCATGGAATGTATCTGCGGCCGCTGGCCATTTGCGATAAGGAACGATCATTGCACCAATACCGGGAGCAATGCCTAGGGTGATTTCCGGTAACTGCATTCATACTTGTGGCAGGGCAACAATAGCATGACAACGCATGGCCAGTTCCAGCCCCCCCTCCCAGCGCGATACCGTTTAGAGCAGCGATTACCGGTTTATTGCATTGATCCAGATACACCAGCAATCTTGAACAGGTCCTAGCATAGTCGATGCTCTGTTGCCTGTCACCCAGCATACTGAGGAATTTGTCTATATCCGCGCCGGCACAGAAAGACTGAGTGTCGTAACCGGTGATGACAAAGCCATCAGTATCAGCCTTATCCTCATAGTTGCGAATGACATCTAATATCTCATTGGTCATGCCATCATGCGGGGTGTTCATCGCTTCAGGTCTGCGTAGTGTAATGACAACAACACCATCTATTTCACTGACCAGTAAAAAGCGGTAATACTCAGCATAGGCTTCCGTATTCTTTAAAGGCATTGGCATACCTGATTTATAACGGGCAAATTCTGTCAGGATGCGCTCAACTTCTGCTGCCCCCAACCCGCGCATCAATTCTATGGGTCCTTTTTTAAATCCCAGGACCAAACAACAGCCGACGTCCAGATCTGAGGCATCCACGATGCTCCTATCCAGGATATCTACAGTCTGTGAAAACAGTATGCCCAATAACCGGTCTTTAATAAGATTCTTCTTCTCAGCTGAAACATCAATGGTTTTACCCATGGCTGTGGTTTGCCGACTGTCTACACTACGTAGTATGCTGGCAGGCGTATAGTGTTCCCCTTCAACAGCTGCTTGCAGTGTGTTGGTTTCAACGATAACAGGATTGCCATTGGCAAGATTGAGTACGAAGAAAGGACCAGCATGGACGAATTCTGTCGATACTGAATCGATCTCCGCTACGGTTACCTAATCAAGTAACAATGTCGCTTCGTTGCACCAATTATCAAATATACGGCATCAGCCGTAACTAAGGGCACTTTACCAGTGACATAAAACAGCCAGCGTAGATAATCAACTATGACTGAATCAACTTGCTCCCATGCAATAACTTCAACAGCTGGGTTTCTGAATGCCGGGGCAAAGAAATGGGTTACTGTTGTTCTTTGTGGGTTTTGAAGATGAGAAAATAATCGCTCGGCAGGCAGTGAACTGGTATTGAATGTTATAAGAGCATTTTTTCTTACTATCGCTTCAACACGGGAAAATATTTCTTTTTTCAGATCCAGGTTTTCAGTCGCGGCTTCTAATACCCAATCACAATCCGCCATAGTCTGGTAGTCCGTAGTGGTTAGGATGTTATCTTTGACCTTGTCGGCAAGTTCTGCGCTAATTTTTTTATGATCAATGCCTTTTTGCACATTCGCCATAATACGCTCGACTGCTTTTTCGAGAGCCTTTTCGTTTATGTCTAATAGGACAAGTTTGAGATCGGGGACGGCACTTTTAAGGTAGTAGCCTATATCCGGGCCGATGGTTCCCGCGCCGATTATTGCTACGCTGGAGGGCAAATGGCGTTCTGGTTTTAGTAGCGCTGGGGCGGTGAAGTATCCTTTAGTCAACATAGAGTTTTATTCAAAGTGTGTTGTTATTTTAGTAAATTAGTTGTGTTTATTATACTTCCTCAGTTCGTAACACTGATGTCATTCTTGCGAAAGCAGGAATCTAGTAAGATAATGTCCGCTTACAGCGACACTCTAATCGACTAGATGCCGGAATAAATCCGGCATGACGATGTTAATACCTGCCCACTTAAGAAAGGATTAACTTTACTTTTATTGTTTAGCTACAAACTCACGTAGTTTATATTTTTGGACTTTGCGCATTTCATTGTGTGGTAGTGCCTCCATAAAAAATATCTCACGAGGATGTTTGTAACGACCCAGTTTGTTTTTTAACCACACGAGTACTTCCTCTTTGCCAATAGAACTGTCCTGTTTTCTTACTAACACCGCAACTACTATTTCTCCCCATTTCTCATCTTCCTTTCCAATGACTGCTACCTTCAGGATTTCGGGATGATTCATTAGTACATTTTCAATTTCTGCCGGGTAGATATTCTCAGCACCGGAAATAATGACATCGTTTTTTCGGTCTACGAAGTGATAACATCCACTATTATCGATGTAGCCGATATCACCGCTATGAAACCAGCTATCATCTAAGGCCTTTGCTGTTGCTTCTTCGTTGTTCCAGTAGTGGGACATGACGTTCTTTCCCCGAATAAGGATTTCACCGGATACATTAACATCACAGTCTTTGCCCTGATCATCAATGATACGGGTTTCACAATGCATTGCTGGAAATCCGATTGAACCTTCGGTAGCAAAGGCGTTTGCCATGGTCTGATGTATGGCAATCGGGCAGGTTTCACTGGAACCATAGACCTGTAGTAGTGGGACACCACGTTGATGCCAGAATGCCGTCATTACATCGAGGACAAAACTAGAGTCGGTGGTGACTGATCGTAAACTGGAGAAATCGGTGCTTCGTCAACCTGGCAGTTCGTCCAGTACGGACATATGGGCAGGCAGAATGATCGTTAGTGTGGATTTGTCTTCAATGATCGCTTTTAAAGTTTGTTCAGCATTAACCACTCGATGTAGCAAAACTGTTGCCCCTGCATGGAAACCAACAGTGGTCTGAATGTTCAGGCCACTGACATGGAATAAGGGCAACATGGCCAGAATCAGATCTTCACTAGTCATGTCGTGCATGATAGTGCTATTAAAGGCGTTGTACTGGATGGCTTTCTGTGTCAACATCGCACCTTTTGAAAGGCCTGTTGCGCCAGAGGTATAGATAATAACCATTGTGGCTTCCAGACCAACGCCCGGATGAAGATCATCGCCTTGTGCTTGCTCAAGCAACTCAGGTAATACTAACCAACCCGCTTTTTGTTCCTGCTGTACAGTAATGAATTTGCAATCTGGAAGTTCGGCTTTTAGAATTTCACTTTGTTCACAATAGAGACTATCAACAAATAATATGCTTGAACCGCTATCTTGCAACATGTGCAAATGCTCTGTGGGAGTCAGTCGCCAGTTGAGGGGGATAAATATTGCGTCCAAGCGAGCACATGCGAAAAACATGACAAGTATCTGCGGATAATTCTGGCCCAGGTAGGCGATGCGGTTCCCCTGTTTGACACTGAGTCCATCCTTTAACATGCAGGCATTTGTTTTTATCTGAGCATCAAATTCACGATAGCTTATTTCCTCACCCTCAAAAATGATGGCTTTTTTTCTGGCGTCGCCACCGCCCATTTTTCTATCCAGTTTGCGATGTTCATCTTGCCTTATTTTTAGTCTATCTAGCTCGTACTCTAACTTAACAATCTTTCCGCTTCTGTAATACCTGTATCAGTGTGCAAATATAGCCCCATCTTCTAGCAAGCTGTTGCAGCCTTCACCCGAATAACCAATTTCTTTCAACACCTGTAGAGCCTGCTCACCGTAGCGAGGCGGGAAAGCAAGATCTGTGATCGCATCTATTTCATCTACTGCCATCGGTTGCATTCTGATCTTTTTTCCATCAGGCATTGTAGTTGTAGTTAACTTATCTTTCAGAGCATCGAGTGCTGTTACCTGGGGTATGGTATTGATGGCAGCATGAGGGATGGTGGCCGCCATGAAGTCTTCTGCGAGTTCAGCGGTAGTGTACCTTGATGTTAGCTCATTAATATCTTTATATAGTTCTTGCCGCTGCTCATGACGACCTTCATTAGTGCGTCGAATTTCATTGGCGAGGTTATTGAATTTCTGGATCTCCGTCATGTGTTGCCACTGAATGTCATTGCCAATTGCGACATAAATAAATCCATCACTGGTTGGATAGGCGTTTGTCGGGATAAACTTCCTGTGCTTGCTACCGCAGCGGGCAATCTCCGAGTAGTCGCAATCAAAATCCAGTAGAGGAAGTGTGGTGATTAGCCAGCTTGCCGCAGCCTGTAGCATGGAAACATCAATGCGTTTGCCTTTACCAGATTCTGCTCTTTCTGCCAGTGCCAACATTACGCCTGCATAAATCTCATCTCCTGCCTTAAGATCAATAACAGGAATTCCGGACAGGGTAGTGGGGCCGTTTTCCTGGCTAGTTACTTCCATGAATCCAGACATGGCCTGGATAGCCGGGTCATAACCAAAGACATTGGGGTAGTCTGGTCACATGGCAGAAATACCCGCCCAGATTAAATTTTTTTTATCGTACTCAATATTTCGAAGTCTACACCAAGTTGCTGGTAACGACCCGGCAGTGTATTGCAGCAAAACACATCGGGCTGCAGTGTACGTACGATATCATGCAGGACTCTCTGTCCTAGTGCTTCTTTCAGATTAAGGGCAATAGTTTCTTTATCAACGTTAGGGGCCCATGAAATAACTACGCCGGTCATTATCGGCTATACGCGAACCAATATAACGATTTGGATCACCTGACAGACCCTTTCCGCTTGGCGTTGCCTCAATATGGATCACACGCCAGCCTAGCTGGGCAAAACGCAAGGTCGCATAGGGTAGGGAGAGAGCCTGTTCAAGACTCAAGACAATTTTTTGTTTTTGTTGCGTCATTCTCGATCTTGTTTCTTCTTGCTGATAGCCCGGGCTACTTTTTCCGGAGTTAGAGGCGGATTGAGAAAGCGAATGCCAATGGCATTGTAAACGGCATTGGCAACAGCGGGTGCGATAACAACGGTTGGTAGCTCCGATACTTCTTTGGCACCATAGGGTCCTTCAGCGCAGTCACTTTCAATGAAGTGTAGATCTAAGTCCGGCATCTCTGATGCTGTCACTACTTTATAGTCTCGAAAACAGGGGTTCTTTAGCATGCCTTCTTCGAGTTGCATATTTTCGCTTAAGGCATATCCCAGACCAATAGCAATGCCGCCTTCTATCTGTGCTTCAAGGGCCCATACGATTAATTACTCTGTCAGCATCCTGGGCCACGGTTATCTTCTCTACCCTTACTTCTCCAGTCCAGGTATCCACCTCAACTTCTGCAATGTGAACAGCATAAGAATATGCGACTGAGTGGTCGGAGATATGATCGGCACCTTTCGGTTTACTATTGGATTCGTAATAATCCGTTACCATGATTAATTCTGGTTCCTCCTGAAAATGCAATTGCCGCAACAATCTTTCCAGCTTGATCACTATCGTACCGTTCTTTGCCTCAACGACATGGCCTTCACGCAAGTCTAGTTCTGTTGCTGGAATCTGTGTACGTTGCGATGCGGCATTCAGGATCTGCTCCCCTGCTTTCACTACTGCCCGACGCACACCATTGCCAGCAATAAAAGTAGTACGTGAGGCATGTACTTCTACGTCCCATGGCGCTACATCTGAATCATTGTTAATAATTGTGATATGCTCCAAAGGTACGCTTAATTCTTCGGACACAATCAGATTAATGACCGCATCAATGCCTTAACCGATTTCCGATGCACCGGTAATAACAGTGACACGAGCGTAATCATTTACTTTTAAGATAGTACCACAGCCATCAGATTTATGGATCTTGGCATCGTCAGCATTATGAATAAAAGAGGCCAGACCAATGCCTTTTCTATAGCTACTCTCTTGCTCTCGTTCTAGTTCATACTGCTTTCGCTTCTCAACATAGTTACTGGCTTTCGCTGCAGTGCTAATGCATTCACCCAGAGTGCATTCACGTAGGAAGGATTGCTGCGGTGTGGTCTCCTCTGACTTTTGTGCATTCTTCAAGTGAAATTCAATTGAATCCATATCCAGTTTTTCAGCAAGCATGTCCATTTGTTGAGCAGTAGCATGAGTGGTTTGCACGTTGCCATACCCTCGGAACGAACCAGCATAGGGATTGTTGGTGTAAATTGCCTGGGCTTGAAAGTCGACAACAGGCACTCAGTAGTGATCTGATGTCGTACGCATCATGATAACCGGGATGGTCGGTCCCCAAGAGGTGTAGGCGCCGTTATCCAATAGCACATCGGCGCTACGGAAAGTTAGCGTACCATCCCTTTGGTGCAAGCCGGTGCGCATATGGATAACAGCTGGCTGACGCGTTGGTGCACTTTTAAATTCCTCTTCGCGGATGTACATGACTTTCACTGGACGACTCGTTTTTTTTTGCCAACAGTGCGGCAATTGGTTCATAGGGATAGACGTCTAACTTGAAACCAAAAGCACCACCAACCGATGGTTGGATCACACGGATATCGCCTGGGTTAATACCCAGTGCTGAAACCAGATCCATTTTGTAATTATAGGGATATTGGGTTTGGGACCAGATAGTCAGTTTGTCATTGCTATCAAAATCAACAATAGCACAAGAAGTACCCATACAACAGTGGGTTACATGGTGAACGCGGAAGACATTATCGACTATGAAGTCCGATGATGCTTCCGCTTCTTCCAGATCACCATGTTTGAATTCAAAGTGCAGACTTTTATTAGTAGGGAAATTATCATGGATAAGCGGTGCATTTTTCTTGTGACCATCTTCCGGGGAAAACAGACCTGGTAAGTCTTTATATTCAACCTTAATAAGGCTTAATGCCTGCTTCGCTATCTCTTCCGTTGTCGCAGCGACGGCCGCTACCTCGTCGTGTTCGCAACGGACTTTCGTTTTTAGTGCAACGTTGTCCCGGACAAAACCGAATTTAAGATCCTCAACATCCTTACCGATTAGCACTCCATATACTTCAGGCAATTGCTCTGCTGCGGACACATCTATATTTATGATTTCTGCATGGACACGTCCGGCATGGAGAATTTTACCGATTAATATTTGCGGTAAGATCATGTCGTTGATATAACGGGTCTTGCCTGTTGCTTTACCAGGGGCATCGAGTTTCCTGACCCGTGAGCCTATAAGTGAAGTTTTTTCAATCTGATTATTCACTACATCTTGTTTCCGCATTGCTTGATTTGAATTGTTTCCGGATAAATTCATTCTCGACAGCCTTTACTTACTAATTCTCTATACTGGCAATTGCGGCTATAGCATCAAACACCTTGGTATAACCGGTGCAGCGGCAGACATTACCTCCAGTCCCCGTTTCATTTCTTTTTTACTGAGCTGAGGATTTTTAGTAACCAGATTATTTGCTTGCATGATCATCCCCGGCATACAGAAGCCACATTGAATGGCGCCGTGATCAACAAAGGCCTGCTGCATGGGGTGTAGTGCATCTTCGGTTTTCAAGCCTTCAATTGTTAATACGTTGCGGCCATCACAATCGACCGCATACATCAAACAACTATTGATCGTGCTACCGTTAACTTCTATAGTACAGGTATAGTACAGGCTCCGCGCTCTACTTCACCGCAAGCGTACTTCGTTCCTGTTAAATCCAGTATATCACGTAACATGGCAAGCGTATTCATGTGTGAAAGGATCTCCACCGATACTGGGCGGCCATTGGGGGTAAAATTGATCTCAGTTTTCAGCGACACGGCTTAGTACCTCCTCAGTGAAAACTTGCAGAAGATGTCTGTGGTACCAGGCACTGGCCCTGGCATCATCATCAGCATTTTGAGCTACAGTACTAATTGTAGCAATATTGAGTTTTTTACCTTCTAGTTCTGCTTCCAGCTTACTAGCACGCAAGGACATTGCCGCCACCGCACTCATTGCTACCCGTACATCTCGCAAGCCACCATTCCCTTTAATACCTCCTATTCCCTATGGAGGCGCATGCAATCTCCAGGGCAGGACGCGGACCTGATTTCCTGAAATGGGCAACAAAGAAAGCTGCTGGCTTATCAAATATAACAGCAGTCAATAATTCATTGTCATGCTTAGCGGTCTTTCCTGGACCAGTGAAAAAATCTTTAAGCGCTATCTTGTGTATCTGTACTTTATTATCGGCCCAGCTAGCAAGCTCCACAACTGAATCTAGTACCATTAATGGGATGATCATGTCGCCAGCGGGAGAGGCGTTACAGATGTTACCGCCGATAGACGCGGCGTTGCGGATCTGCTCGCTGGCAAATTGATCCGCTGCTTCAAGCAATACTGGGACAAGATCCTTTAACAGTTTATCTTGTCTGATCTCACTTACGGTAGTTAGCGTTCCTACTCTTATCTTGCCATCAATCAGTGTGATCTCGGAAAGGCTGTCAATGCGGCGTATATTCATCAGGGTTGATTTATGTTGAAGTTGACCGCTTTCGATCTGTGGAGCCAGGTCTGTGCCACCGCAAAGAATGGTCACATTACCATCCGCCATTACTTGCACAGCCTCATCAAAACTACGTGGTGATATATATTTTTCTATTTCTGACATAGTAAAAACAAGTGACTATTACTAGAAACGCACTGGTTCCTCATAGTGGCCATATACCTCAACCAGTTTGTTGGTGATCTCATCGACACTGGCGTAGGCTTTGTCAGCTTCCATAATGGCAGGCATGATGTTGACTCCTGCTTCAGCATCTATCTTAACCTGGGTCAAAGTTCGATCGACATCTTCCTGATCACGCTCTTCTCTAATTGCGTTTAGGTTGGCGATCTGTTTCTCCGCATCTTCAATGTTATAGGGATGGAATTCAACCTTCTTTTCTTCCTCTTCTGTTTTATAACAATTGACCCCTACCTTATGGAACTCACCAGATTGAATTTTCTTCTACATCTCATAGGCTTGGGCGGAAACCCTGGCTTGAATGGTTCCATCAGAAACCAATTTGACGATCCCACCTTCCTCATCAATCTCCGCAATGATCTGCCTCATCCTTCGTCTCATCTGGTTGGTCATGGTTTCAATATAGTAGGAATCGGCCAGGGGATCAACCGTATCACAAAGTCCCATTTCTTCAATCAGCAATTGCATGGTGCGCAGCGAGATACACTGAGCGTATTCCGACGGAATGGTATATGCCTCGTCATAACAGCATAGTGCCATAGTTTGTGCGCCGGAAAATGCGCTAATAAGTGCATAGTAGGCTCCGCGAACAATGTTGTTTTCCGGCCGCTCGATAGTAAGTCCACTACCGCCGCCGCCGGCAAGTATGCGCATTCACATTGATCTAGGGTTCTTAGCGCCATATTGCTCCTTGATGATCTTCGCCCACAGACCACGCCAGGCTCTGAACTTCGCAATCTGTTCAAAACTATTACCGTAAATATTGAAGTTAAATGACAGGCGTCCGGCAAACTCATCGATATGCAAATTCCGTTTCAACATTTCATCAGCATAGGCCCTGGCAATACAAAAGGCATAGGTCATTTCCTGCGCCGGGTCGGCGCCGGACTCAAGAATGTGATATCCACAGACACTAACCGGACTATATTTTGGTGCATGGCAAGCACAGTATTCAATAGTATCGCCTACTAGTTTGATAGAAGGTTCTGCTGGAAAGATCCAGGTCCCACGACCGATAAACTCTTTTAATATGTCATTCTGTGCGGTACCGTGTACTATACTGGCATCGTAACCACGTTTTTCAGCCATGGCTAAATACATGGCGATCAGGATGACTGCCGCTCCGTTAATGGCAAGGGATACAGTTATCTTCTCCAGGTCGACACTGTCGAAGGCAATTTCAAAATCACGAAGTGTGTCCACAGCCATACCGACACGGCCAACTTCACCAATGGCCCGAGGATCATCGATATCGAGTCCGATTTGAGTAGGCAAATCAAAGGCAACGTTAAGACCTGTCTGGCCATTCTCGATTAAGTAGTGAAAGCGCTTGTTGGTATCGGCAGCATTTGCAAAGCCAGTGTATTGACGCATGGTCCAGGGGCGTTTGCGATACATTTCCTCGTGAATACCCCTGGTAAAGGGATATCGCCAAGGCATACCAATCATATCATCACCACCGGAAGCTTCTGCATCATCAGCCGTGTATAGCACCTTGACCTCTATGCCAGATTCATTGACTATTTTTTTACTCATTACACATTCTCTTTTATGAACTTGGCGATATCATCAAACTTGCTACCGTTTGGAAAAATACCATCCATGCCTAGTGCTAGTAGTTCTTCACGATCCCTGGCAGGAATAACACCATCTATGATCCACAACTTATCTGCGAGTCCATATTCCTCAAGCAATGGTTTCAAGGCTGTACAAAATGGAATATGCGAACCTGCCATACTGAACAGACCGATTACATCGACATCTTCATCCCTTACTGCCTTGACGATCTCTTACGAAATTTTACGTAAACCGGTGTAGACAGCATCAAAGCCGGCATCCATCAGTGCACGTACGACAATTTTGGCACCATGGTCATGGCCATCTAGGCCCGGCTTGTTAATCAGTACCTTTATCTTTTTATCACTCATGCATCTAGACCTTTGGCAATTGTCAGTTTCAATATTTCGCTGGTGCCACCACCGATCAATGTGAAACAAACGTCACGTAGAAAACGCTGTACTGGATATTCCATGGCGAATCCATAGAAAGCCAGTACTCGGGCTGCCTTGTCACAGATCGTTACTGCTGCTTCTGTGGCAAACAACTTGGCCATCGCAGCCTGTTGCAGGTGCGGTTTTATCGTTCATCTTCAATCATGCCGCATAATGAACTAGATGGGTTGTTGCCTCCAGATCGGTAGCCATTTCTGCAAGTTTTAACTGAATTGCCTGAAAACGGTTGATAGATTTGCCGAACTGTTTGCGTTCTGCTGCATAACGTACGGCTTCGTCTAACGCTGCCTTCGCAACGCCTAGCCCCATAGCCCCAGTAATGATCCGGATCTCCGTCAGCATACTGCGCAGATGTTGTTCGCCATCTCCATACTCTTTACTTATTACTTAGCATGTGTGTGTCTGGAAGAAAACAATCATTGAAGGACAATTCGAAGGCAAGCAAAGCCAAGACTCCCATTTTCTCGATAGGCTTATCAATAGATAAACCAGCAAATTCTTTTTCTACCAGAAATATGCTTAGTTTTTTTCTTCGCCAGCTTTAGCAAAGACGGTGAAGAAATCCGCGACCGGTGCGGATGTCACCCACATCTTTTGACCATTGAGGCGATAACCTCCATCAACCTTGGTTGCCGTTGTCGTGATACCCAACAGATCAGTTCCGACATTGGGTTCCGTCATGCAGATAGCGCCGATCTTCTCACCCTTTAAAGCCGGTTTGAACAATCTTTCTTTGATGTCATCATTGCCCAGCATAAAAAGAAAATTGGTACCCATGAGTGACTGCATGGCTACACAGCCAGTCAGCGACATAGAACCTCTGGATATTTCCGTCAGCGCCAGGCAAAGTGTCAGTATACCCAGCTCACTACCGCCAACTTCTTCTGGGTAACACATACCAAAGAATCACATGTCAGCTAGTTCCCGAAATAATTCAAAGGGGAATTCGTGGGCTTCGTCAATAGCTGCTGCACTGGGAATGATGCGATCATCACATAAGCGCGTGAAGGTATTCTGTACCAACAGGTGTTCTGCGGAAAACTTAAAGTCCATATCAATCCGCTCCGCTGTATCCGTACAGTTCCTTTGCCTGTTCTTCTGAGATAATTCCGTCACGGATTTCACGCTTGAGTATGTCCCTGTCTCGCTGTTTCGGATCACCATAACCACCACCGCCACCGGCAAGCTGATAGTAAATGGTATCTAAAGGTACGCCAGTGATCAGATCCTTATTGCGAGGGACAACTGCGCTACCGTCCGGATACCTCAGCTCAATTAGATTGAGTGTATCATCATCGCCGCCAAACAATCCAAAAGCTGGTTCGAAATCACCGTCACCAAAGGTTACTAACTGGGTATTATCGGAGCCGATTTTGTAGATAGTTTCTATTCCCAGTCCGCCACGCCATTTTTCAACCCCGGCTGAATCTCTTTAATATTCATGTTTGACCAAGGTATGTGGAGTCTGCTGCTCAAACATCTCGTAATCTTGATCCAGTACCCCGCCCGAAGCATCAGTCATACCTATATGATCGTAGCCATCGCTTTCCTTCAGCGCTCCTGAGTCACCTTTCATACTCATGAGGAATATATCAACATAGTTATCGTTCTTTTCCTCATCCCTTCCAGTAGTGAGGGAGCACAACAGATTATTCCAGCCCGCAGTTACTCGCTCCGGCAACACAGGTGCCAGTGCCTGAATGATGGCATCTGCGTTTGGTTGGCACAGATGGTTCCCGAATACTGTTGCCTTGGGATAGGACGCATTTAGTATCTTTCCCTCAGGAATAATGATATCGATGGACTGGACCATACCTTCGTTATGTGGAATATCCGGGTTGACCATTTGCAAGAACGTCAGAATTGTGGCTGATGCACTTGAGGTGAATGTGCCGTTAACAAAACCATTAGTCTGATCATCCGTATCCGAATAGTCAAACGCGATCTTTTCGTCCTCAACAGTGATCTTTACCCGGACAGTGAACTCACTGCCTTCATGCCTACCATCATAAAAAACTTTTCTTTCACCAGTATAGCTACCGTTGGGAACTTTGGCTATTTCAGCTTGCATCATCTTGCGAGTGGCACCGAACAATGTAGCATTATGATTCTGGTAACTTTCCAGACCATATTTTCCGATCAGATCCAGCATGCGCCTTTCACCGATAGTACAGGCTCCCATTTGTGCCTGCAGGTCATGTTGGACGATATCAAAACGGATATTGGCAAATATTAACTCCCAGATATCTTTTCGAAGCTTGTTTTTTTCAACAACTTTGATTGGTGGTATGCGCAAGGCCTCTTGCCAGACTTCAGTAGCATTGGGGTTATAACCTCCAACAACAGCACCGCCTATATCGGTCTGGTGCCCCTTCACCGCTGACCATGCCACCAGCTCACCGTCAAAAAAGATCGGTTTATATACTGTTACGTCATTGTTCTGGTTTCCCATGGAAAAAGCGAGAATTGGTAGGTTTTCCTTTTGCTCAAGAATATTTCCCTGGTCATCATAGAGACCTGTAACAAAATCATTGGCCTCACACAGGACGGGTGAACGAGTAGATTGTTGTACAGAAATACTCATCTCATCTGCGATTGATTTGAAAGCGCGTGCGTATACTGACAGTAAGACTGGATCGATATTTCTCATGACTGCTTCCCTCCTACTGACGCGGATAAAGTATTGACAACCAGATCTGCACGATCTTTACGATAAAGAACAAATGAGCCGTATTGATCTACCAGGCAGTTAAAAGTTTCTCCAACAAAAATGGCTGTTGTGATCTGCTCGATCATTACGGGACCTTCAATGTGATTGTCGTGTTTTAGCTTATGGCCGTCGTATACCGAAACCTCACGGCACTGCTTGTCGCTGGGAATATAGATTTCCCGTTTATTCTTAATCGCATGCTCAGCATTAGCAGTCAATTTTTCTTCCCTGCTAAAAGATGTCTTTTCAACTCCACCAACTGCTTGAACCCGGACATTGATAACCTCTACTGGAACACCTTCCTGATCCAGGGAATAACCATAGAGACGGTTATGTTCTGCATGAAACACATTGACAATGGCATCGGCATCACTAGCGCTAAATACTTCTTCAGGGATGGCAATGCTGACTTCATGGTATTGGCGCAGGTAACGGCAATCCAGTTTGATTTCGTTGCTGTGCGGATTTAACGGAATGCCTTCCTCCTGCCAGTAACTCTTCACCTTCTTTTATCATGGAGTTGACGATGTCATTTAGTTCAGACCAATTGAGCGAATCAAGAGTTGCTACGTAGGTGTGCACGAAATCATGTCTTAGGTCACTCATCAGCATCCCGGCGGCGCAGAGTATGGAAGATTCGCGAGGGTACTATTTGTAGCGGAATTTGTAACTCCTTACATACGAGACAGCTATGCACAAGGCCTGCACCATCAGCAACTACCAGTGAAAACTCGCGCGGGTCAAATCCACGCTTGATAGTGATTTCGTGTACTCCCTGGGCCATGTTAGTACAAGCGGCTGCGGTACATGCCCGCAGCCGCTTCCTCGATACTAAGTCTCATGGGTGTGGCAACATGTTCATCAATAACAGTTCGCGCGGCATCCATATCCAACTTCATGCTGTCGCCAGCAAAGAAATTGGGATTGAGATACCCAAGTACTAGATTAGCATCGGTATTGGCTGGTTTGCGTCCGCCTTTTTGATAACATGCCGGACTCGGATCAGCACCAGCACTTTCTGGCCCCATGTGCAGTAAGCCACCTTTATCAATCCAGCCTATTGAACCTCCTCCAGCACCGATGGTATGGATCCTCAGCATCGGTAGTGAAAGTTTATGCCGATCAATCTCACCTTCGTTGATTACCAATGGATTGCCAATTACCAGGGAGGCCTCAAAACTCGTTCCACCCATATCAATGACGATGCAGTTATCCTGGTCGCGTGCCTTTACATATTGAAGCCCGGCACCTGGCCCCGCAGCTGGGCCTGACAACAATATCAGGGCCGCCTTTTCCCTCGCCACCTGAGGTGTCATAACATCACCATTTGATTGCATGATTAACAGTACGCCGTTAAAGCCTATTTCACTGAGGCGACCTAGCAACTGATTAAGATAATAATTCAGGATTGGCCCAATGTATGAATTGAGCACTGTTGTACTCACTCTTTCATGCAGGCGAATTGAAGGGAGTAAATCGGAAGAAACAGTTAAATAGATTTCTGACAGCTCTTTGCGTACCAGTTCAGCCACTTGTTGTTCATGTACCGGGTTGGCAAAACTATTCATGAAGCAGATAGAAACTGCTTTTACATCTTCTTGTTTGAATAGCTCAATTGCCGCATTAACGTCATTTAGACTTAGAGGTGTTAATTCATTGCCATTACGATCGAGTCTACCGCTGACACCAAGACGCAAATAGCGCGGCACCAGGGGAACAACATTGTTGCATCGGTTATTATATTGCTCTTCACGAATTCAGCGGCGCATTTCCAAGGCATCTCTGACCCCATCTGTTGTGATCAGCCCAGTGCTGGCCACGTTACGTGTTAGTATGGCGTTGGTTGTAACCGTCGTCCCATGGACAATGGATTCCACTTTACTGGCTAATTACTTCAGACTAAGTGCGAGATCCATACTACTAGCAATATCTCCGAGGCCATCTATAACGGCGATTGATGGATCAACGGGTGTTGATAATACCTTATGAATAAGGGGATCACGGTCTTCTTCTGCCACCATGAAATCAGTAAAAGTTCCATCAACATCAATACCAATCTTGAGACTCATTGCTTCACAATATCATCATAGTCAGATCTAAGAGCATTCTTATTATTTTTTTACTGCCCTCTATCACTCACTTGAATAATAACTGCCATAGCAGTATCACCGCCTGCACACCCGGCAAACATGCCAATTCCGCTTCCCTTCAGTTCGAGCTCTTCAATCATTTCGATAACACTCCTGAGCCCCATTGCTGCTTGCGGATGACCCCAGATAAGAGAACAACCATAATTATTAATGTCCATTACATCTACGCCGGTTTCCCGGGCAAAATAAATATCATTAACTGCAAAGGGATTGCGAGTCTTAATTGTATCTATCTGATCGATGGATAAGTCGGCTTGCTCTAAGGCATGGTTGGCCGCAGGAACAGTTGCTTTTGGCATCTCCGCAAGTTCTACTCGAGCATAGCCGAAACCCAGTAGTCTTATTGCAATTTCAGGTTTACTGCTGAAATCCTTTGCCTGTTCTGCTGTGGTCATAATAATCGCAGCATTAGCATCTGCTGAATGTGTTTGACCACCAAATGTGATGCTACCGCCTTCCAAAACTGGACACAAATTGACCAGCCCATCTATGCACGATTCCTCAATACCTTCATCACCGTCTATCTGTCCAGTAATTTTCTTGAAGTTTGGTCTTGGCACTTCAAATGACAAGCTCATAAAGCGTTTATGAAACGCCTTATCATCGGCCATGGCATCGGCATATTGTTGTTGGCGACGCAGCACAATTTCGTGCTGCTGCCCAGTAGTAATATTATGCTCCTTAGCAACATTTTCCGCTGTCTGTATCATGGAGTGATCACCTAGCGGATCACAAGAAAAATTATCCAAAGTCCAGTTCTTTGTAAGACCTGTACCTCCCGATCCGACCGGATTTGGGTAGTAGATCTGCGGTCCATTAGAAACGCGGTCTGCCGTTATAACAATAGCGGTTGTGGCAAGACCAGATTCAATTTTCTGTGCCCCAGTTAGCATACTTCGGACACTAGTTGCACAGGCCATCGATATAGTTGGTCCGCCAATATGTTCCAGCCCGGCCATGCCGGCAAACCAGGGCAATCCATAAAACAAATGTTGCTGAGGGACGGTATTACCGAGTACGCCAAAATCAATGCTTTTGGGATCGATGTTTCGCTTTGCCATTTCCTTCTTTGCTACATAGGCGGCAAATTTAATGCTGTGTAGATTAGCAAAGCTTCCCTGCCAACGCGCACAAGGTGTTGACCAATAGACACCGTAGGGAATTTCAGCGATGAAAGGCATTGAAGCTAGCCTAATCGATTGATAATAAATAAAAAGGATAAGGTAATATGAGGAATCTAATGTCGTTATCTTGAAGACAAAATTTGTTTTGTGCAAAAGCCATCTTTACTCTTTCACTTATTGATTTTTTAAAGGATTTACCTAGAATAGTTCAAGGTTACCACTAGCTTAAGCTCTTAACCCAATATAGTCGAATGGTCTCATCGTGACAAGCCTAGGTCCTAAGGCCAAACTTTCTCTGAATAACAATTTCCGAAAAAATCTAAATTTCCCTTCCCATTTAAATAACTCTAGCGGAATTAATCTTTTTATCGACTTCCGGAACTTTAATTATTAATTTGTCTTTTTACATATATTGCCAGCTATATACATTTATAATTAATGTGTAAATATTATATATTAAATTTTAAAAAACTGTTCTGCTTAAACTGTGTATTCAAGGAGGCTACGGGCATTTGTTATCAATTTTTAGCGATTACCCTGGTATTACCGCAGTTGCTTCAATCTCTATCAGCGATGGTTGGTCAAGTAAATCATCAATAAATATCATGCTCATACATGAAAAATACTTTGCCTATAATATCTTGCCAAACTTTGCCAATTTGTTTTCTTCCCTCTAAATAGGCTTTCTTGTCTTTACAAAAACAGGTCATCTTTAACGATGTGCTCAGGTTTCCTACCAGCTTTACGAAGAATTGTTACGATATTTTTCAGAGCCTGTTCAAACTGTGAGATAAGTTGATCGCTGAGGAATTTTTCCAACTTTGAGTCTCAACCTACTTGTCCGGCCATATTAAAGGGGTTTTACCACCTTGAGTAAGGATTCCATTTGAATATCTTGTTGGTCTTTGTCATCCTTCCGACAAAATTGTTTCGTTCATATGTCACCTTTATTTTAATTTAGAAGTTATCCTTTTAGAGGAATAGTTTGGGAGACCATGTGCCAGATTTGCTGACACTCCCCAAATCTGGCCATGAATTTCTTCTCTATAGTCACGCCCACAATAGTTTGTTCATAAATTAATTTACTTATTTCTAATTTATTTTTTCATTTTTTCACACGTGATTTCGCATCATAATCTGAAATTCTTATTCACAAAAATACAATGAGTGTGGGATTTCAGTTTATGTCAACGGCCATGTATTGGAAAGAGATCACTGTTGCCTAGGGTAAATCAGATCCCTTTGGGTTAGTTTATTGTCCGCGTATTGTGGTTTGGTTTAATGGTACAGAACACGAGCTATTTAGAACTCTTGGTTGTCCAATTGATAAAATGATACAAAACAAACGTACAACCTTTGTAATGAGTAAGATTCATTTCAGGTTTATCGGCCCCGCTGTATATGGCGATAGAGTGACGACTACTGTTACGCTGGATGAGATCACTGAAAAGACATTACATTGGAACTGTAAAATAAAAATACTGACACCGGAGAATTGATTACCGAAGGCAGGGCCACGTGTGTTTATGCACAGATTAACGATGATGGAACTTTGAAATCTACTAATATACCACTTGATATCCGTAAGGCACTGACTGAATCCGGGCACTTAAACCATCTAAATCATGAAATAGAAGAAGAGATTTAGCTCATAGAACCCAAGAAAATGTTTAAATAAGGCAAGTGTATACGCTCTCTGCATTTGTACTATTAATTCAGGACAGACATAGTTAAGGAAGGGCTATTATAGGTTAATTGGCTGCTTGTTACTTAGCGGGTTGGCGTAGGCAAGCAGACTTGAATGCCATAATTAAAGATGGATCCTTGGTACAAAATAGTATAGAGTGGTCTCGTTGGCAGTTTTTTTGTGGTGTATCTGGTGGTGCCTTAGCAGTGTATAAAGCGTTTCCTTACCGTGATTTTAAAGTAGCAATCAGCCTGCTAATACATTGTTTAATTATTTTAGTGAAGAGGTGACCAGAGTATGGCAACAGGTAATGTAAAGTGGTTTAACGACAGCAAAGGATTTGGGTTTATTACGCTGACGGATGGTCAAAAAGATGTATTTGTACATCATAGCGCGATTCAGGCTGAAGGTTTTAAGTCGTTGTCTGAAGGTCAGAAAGTGACTTTCGATATAGAGAATGGACCAAAAGGCCCTAGTGCAGTTAACGTTGTCCCCGAATAAGACAGCGTAGATCTTAATCCAAAAACCCCCGCTTTTAATCACGGTTTTTTTGTATTCAAAATATGGTTAATTAAGATATGTGCAATGGTTGTGAGGCTATGAGCGTTTCCTGCAGCTATTTATGGAATCGTCCGCGTTCTGTGCGTCTAAAATAGTTTTATTAATTCCGGCAATCTTTCGACAGACGTGCTTTAATGTATAAACTATTAGGACTGTTTGCTACGAAGTCAGAGTTAGCAGAGTCTGTATTGGACGCACAATATCCATAGAACTTTCGAAGCGAAAATTCTCTTATCGGTCCGTGAGGCTATTAGTTCTTTGGCTAAGGGAAATAGTCGTGAAGTACATTTCTTACTGCAACGTGTGTATTTAATATTGCCATGAATCTGGTAGGTGCGATCTAGTGAGTTGTCGGCTTGTGTATGTAAATTATCGATATTTTGAGTAATCAACGTAAAGCGGCAGCCAAGTCAAATTGTTACTCAAGTTTTGTCAGCCAGGGCAAAATGACCTGCATTCGTGACAACATGCATACAGGTATCTGATCTAAATAGATACCGTTGCCATACTTCATCAGAATGTTTATTGAACATCGCTAGTGTTGCCATTTCTTGTGGCATATACACATTGGAACCAACTGCCCAATAACCATCAGCACCACGAAGTGTAGGAATTCCACTTTCAGCGTAAATACCTGCTCCTGATAGAACAGTTACTTGAGAACTGTCATCTTTTAGTAATGAGCGAATTTCATCATTCAGTAGCATGTGAATATTACTTCACCCGTTTCTAAGTACCGTGAAGGATGCTATCTTACAGGAGCTAATCTCATTGAAGCAGTTCCCCTTTTTGTTAAAAAAAGCTGTGAAGGCTAGTAGCTAACTTTCTATTTCTGTTAATTGATTCATGATAGCGTGTTTTATTGACCAGATATTATTACCAAGTATTAATATTGATTTCCGCATAATTCGAGCGAGAAATTTATCATTGGTGTATAGACGGACGATACTGTTTGTTACCAGGTACAATGGCTTGCTAATTCGACGGTGCTTTGCCTGATAATTAACTAACCCTTTCGAATCGCCGATATCAACTCCTAGAGTAATTGCAGATTTAATTTCCCTAGCAAGTGTATCTTGCCCCCTAAGACCAAGGTTAAAACCATGTGCGGTAACAGGATGCATGCCAACGGCAGCATCACCAAGCAGGGCATAACGGTTTGCGACAAATCGGTCCGCGAGTACCGCTACAAGAGGATAGGAATAGCGTTTGCTAATCAACTTCATTTTACCAAGACGATGTTCAAAACGTTCTGAAATATCATCACTAAACTTGTCTTCAGCCATGTTAAGCACTTCGTCAGCCCTGTCATGATGCACAGTTATTACTATGGAGGATTCATTTCCTGTTAGTGGTAGTACTGCCAATGTTCTGCCGTAGTGAAAACATTCATAGGCAATGTTGTCATGAGATTCTTCATGTTGCATGCGGCATACGATTACCATTTGACCAAAATCTTGCATGGTAGTGGATATACCCATGTTACGGCGAGTCTCTGAAAAACGACTATCGGAAGAAATAACTAGAGGAGCTTCAACTGTTTCTCCGCTGGATAAAACAACTGAACCTTTTTCACTATCGGTACTTAGCGAAGTAACTGTGACACCAGTGACCAGTTGTACATTGGTAACAGCTTTTACCTGCTCGTATAAGGCCTTACGGATTAAATGGTTTGGGACAAGGAAACTTAATGCCTTGTGTTCAATTTTACGGTGGTCAAAGTGCAAAAAATAAGGCGAAGTACCATCCAACACTCTAGCTTCTTTTATTGGTGATATTGCATCATCAGGGATGCGATGCCAGGCACCAAGTTCCTTAAGTATTTTGACAGAGAGGTGAGTGAGTGCAATATCACGACCATCAGTAGGTGGTTCAGCAAGTTTCTCCTCACTTAATTTCTCATAGACGCGCACATTTAGATTAGTATCGGCAAGTGAACAGGCAAAACTAAGGCCCGTAGCCCCACCCCCGCTGATAATAACATCGAGATTCATTTTGAGTTGAGCAGTATTATCTTAATTAATGTTCAATTATTTTTATTATGTGAAAGGTATCGTTTGAACGAATATGTCTAAGATCGTTTGGGAGGTAATTAATCCGCTTGCCAGCATAGTATTTGTCCCACATATCACCATGACTGCTTATTGAAAGTCAAGTAAATATTGCGTCTACTCCTGTCACTATTATTGGATGAAGATCCGTGAGGCACGTAGCAGTACAAGAAGATAACGTCATCTGGATCGGCTTCCAGTAACACGTATTCATCCTCGGGTTAATATGGCGGTCTTGCTCAGTCAGAGGTTTCCGTTTCTCTGTCATAAAGTTCTTTTCATAGTTTCCAGAGTTCATAAAGGTCAGTGCAGCATTATCCTTTCTGTTAGCGTTCACCACAATTCCTATGGAAATAAAAAAATCGCAGTAAGTATTCCAGTAGATTATCTGGTCGACACCACGGTAGTTTATAGTTAACCTTTTCTTTAAAGAGAGTTGGTAGTTCACCAAGTAGGCCAGTCAGAATACTTTTTGTCTCCTCAGAAAGGAGGAGACTTGTGATTTCCTGGTTATGATCACCCAGGAAATACTCGACACGTACTAGAAGATTTTTACCTGCCATTGGATTTTTTTTCAAAATATATTGCGTCTTTAGTTTCTCCTGACATTTTTCTCCTTAATTCATCTAGCCAAGTGGAGACTTTATCCATAATGGTCTTGACAAAGGCACAGGTTCTATTATAGACAGGATACTTGTACCTTTGAACTCATTTTTTTGTCCTTCAATGAGTATCATTACTTTAACCAATTTTAATTCATTTACCATGAAGTAAGGATTGAAGATTTCCTCCAAACTAAGGTCAAACCTACGATTTGGAGTAATCGCTATTCAATTAGGAGGTAATTCAGTCCTGCTGTACTTAGGCTTATTAGAATACTCTTTATGCCAGAGACCAATTCCGTGCAATGATAACACTGCGCCAATATATCCTGAAATGGTCGTGAGCGGAATGTCCATTATGGTGCTCCATTTGTATAGTGAGGAGGACTTTAAAGGTGCCTTGTCTAGCGGATAAAATACACGATAACGGCATTTCCATGCCCACATCATAAGATACTACTAGCAACAGTCGCTAGTACTAGTATAAGTAAATGCCTACCTGTTAGAAGTATTTAGACAGCTATGAGATTTGTTGGTACTCCCTACTCTTAATCTTATTTACTGAATGGCCGCATAGGGTAGATGTGAATATTTAACTATTAACTTTATTCCGTACGACGATCCACTGCATGGCGTATTTTTGATTTATTAACCGGCCGTGATCAGGCATTGCCAAGTTAACTTCCTTGAACTACTAAAACCTGCTTGATATCAACCTAGGTCATTGCTGTATTTTCCCAACAAGCAAAGGAACGCATTCTTAGAAATCGATAAGTCTCAGCACGCACCAGATGACGACCCAGATTGAACCGACAAGAATCGCTGTGCCTGTTTCACTGACTTAAACCCTCGCATCCCCAGCTCCCTCACCCTAGTCGGCTGATGAGATAGTTCAACTTATCTGTGACAATTTTGCGCAGCTCACCTATGTGTTTCTTCACCAATCTTTATAAAGAATCACTTTGCGGCGTTAGCACTACGTCGCTTTTGCATATACACCTCATCGATGAAAAAT
>Ga0056107_100042_pt1 | contig 23440 bp, 19 predicted proteins | sample WorMetcrassitun2_FD_77006 | JGI IMG/M metagenome (GOLD analysis project Ga0056107, IMG submission 77006) | Marine gutless worms symbiont microbial communities from Max Planck institute for Marine Microbiology, Germany - Olavius crassitunicatus.2 ...
ACTCAAACTAAATCGATAATAAAGCCATACTGTATATTGGATAATTTCAACTGGGAATCGGTATCTTTATGTACCTGTTTGCATTAATCATCCGGGGGTTGTCGCTGAATGAGCTTTAATTTAATAGTGTTTTTTTAAGTTAAACAGGACACCTGTATATCGCTCTATTACTATGGTTGACGACGTCAGTACAACAGGTTTAACAATTGAATAAATTACGAAATTATTAAAAAGCGCTGGCGTAGAAAAAACAGCTACCTTGGTTAGTGTCAAAACTATATAAGTGATGATTATTAGGTATCCAGGTTTTCTACTGATAGGGCGTTTTGTTTAATAAATTCTCTTCTAGGTTCAACCTGATCACCCATCAAGGTTGTAAAAACATCATCAGCGGCAATAGCATCTTCAATATTGACTTGAAGTAGGTCTCTTGATCTTGCGTCCATGGTTGTTTCCCACAGCTGATCCGGATTCATCTCTCCAAGGCCTTTATATCTTTGTATATTTAATCCATTTACAGCCTCTCCCAATAACCAGTCAAATGCTTCTTTTAGTGAGGATACCTGTTTAATCTTATCCCCACGGCTTATAGACGCCCCACGTAACTCATATAAATTTTCCAATGCTGTTAAATTTAAATACTCACTAGAACTAAAGAAATCTGATGTAAAGATATTAACTGATTCTATCCCGTAAGTGTTTACTGTAACTCTACCACCATATTCACTGTCTTCTGTCCTAAAAAAAACTTCTGTTTTGTAAGTATCACCGTTTTTCTGAACCAACTTTAGTCTCCGCTGCAATTCCGCGAACCACTCGCTAACGAGACCATCTTCAACACAGTCTTCAGCTTTTAACCGCAGCATTCCTCTAATGACTTCAATTACCTTTGGATGATAATGTTTTATTAATCTCTCATACTTTCTATTCATTAAGAGATAGCTTTTAGCCAGTTTTTGCGAATCTACCTTATCTAAAGGATTTACAGAGGAGTTAACGGTAAATTCAACGCCATCTAGAGCTAGTTCCATTAAATACGACTCTCTTTCCTCTTCATTTTTTAAATAACGTTCCTTTTTTCCTTTTTTTAGCTTGTATAATGGTGGTTGCGCAATATAAATGTACCCTCTCTCAATTAGTTCTAGCATTTGCCTGTAGAAAAACGTTAGTAGTAAGGTTCTAATGTGTGAACCATCAACATCTGCATCTGTCATGATAATTATTCGATGGTATCTCAACTTGCTAACATCGAACTCTTCCTTTCCAATACCACAACCTAAGGCTGTGATGAGCGTACCGACCTCAGCCGAGGAAAGCATTTTATCGAACTTGGCCTTTTCTACATTCATGATCTTCCCTTTTAAAGGTAAAATTGCCTGATTTTTCCTATCCCTACCCTGTTTAGCTGATCCTCCTGCTGAATCGCCCTCCACTAAGAATATCTCCGATAAAGCCGGATCCTTTTCCTGGCAATCAGCAAGCTTCCCTGGCAAACCAGCCACATCCAGGGCACTCTTCCTGCGTGTCAGTTCTCTTGCTTTGCGCGCTGTTTCTCTTGCTCTCGCAGCATCTACAATCTTTTCACAAACTGCTTTCGCCTCTACTGGTCTCTCCATAAGAAACTGCTGTAGTTTTTCTGTCACTACTGACTCAACAGCTAGCTTTACTTCACCAGAAACTAACTTATCTTTTGTCTGGGATGAAAATTTAGGATCAGCTACAGTTACCGATAATACTGCTGTTAAACCTTCTCTAACATCGTCTCCAAATATTGATACCTTTGCCTTTGCTGTAATACTATTTTTATCCATATAGCTGTTCAATCCCCTGGTTAATGCGGCTTTAAAACCAGCTAAATGCGTCCCCCCATCCTTTTGTGGGATGGTGTTTGTGTAACAAAAAATATTTTCTTGGAAAGAGTCATTCCATTGCATAGCCAGCTCAACGCTTACTCCTTCATTTTCAGTATTAATGTCAATTATGGTTTCATGTAATGGTGTTTTGTTTCGGTTTAAATGCGTAACAAAGGTCTTTATTCCACCAACATATTCGAATACATCGGACTTTCCACTTCGCTCATCTGTAAGTTCGATTTGAACATCAGAATTAAGAAAAGATAATTCTCTTAGCCTTTTTGAAAGAATGTCATAGTGGAATTCAATATTGGTAAAAGTTTTTCTGCTTGGAAGGAAACGAACTTCTGTGCCGGTTCTTTCTGATGGCCCCATTCTTTCTAGATTCATAGATGCTTCTCCCAGAATATATTCCTGCTGATGTTTATATCCATCTCTATAGACTGTAAGGCTTAATTTATCTGAAAGAGCATTAACAACAGAAACACCTACCCCATGCAAGCCACCAGATACTTTATAGGAATAATTATCAAATTTACCGCCGGAATGGAGTGTCGTCATAATGACTTCTGCAGCTGAAATTCTTTCTTCTTTATGTATGCCTACTGGAATACCACGACCGTTGTCCTCTACTGTAACTGACTCATCTGTATGTATTGTTACCCTGATGCTAGAACAGAAGCCTGCTAAGGCTTCATCAATACTGTTATCAACCACCTCAAACACCATGTGATGCAGTCCAGTACCATCATCCGTATCACCTATATACATACCCGGCCGTTTTCGAACAGCTTCGAGTCCTTTTAGTATCTTGATTTTTGATGAATCGTAATTATTTTCGTCTGACATTAATCAACCCCTAAACAAACCTCACCATTCCACCATTTCCTTCATTTTTCCGCGTTCCACGTTCCACGTGGAACAATTTTGCATTTTTATAGCTGTTAACTCTTTATCTGATTCTGTAGTAGTTAAAAATAACTACATCTTTTATTGTAGTATCAAGTCAACTAATTTAGCCCCGACAGATACATCTAACTCAGCGGCATAATCATCAACTAAATATACTAGTTTCTCCCCTGTTGATAATTCTACTACCATGGCTTTAGCTACAAGCAAAATAGCCGCAAATAGCTTAACCTGTCATCTTGAACTCGCTGAAGCAGGACGGTGATCTTCAGATAAAAAATCAATATCAGCCAAATGTATTCCAAGCTAGGTGCGCCTTGATCTTTTACTATTTTCATATTTGTTTCCAAACAGGGAGGAAATTCTTGTTGTAATTGCCAACCGATTTTGTAATTAATTATTACTTCATTTGATAGTAAATCTTCACTAATACTCTTAATTGTAAGCTAAAGTTCTTCTAAAAGCTTTTCTCGCTTAGCGCTGATTCTTATAGCGGATTGACCCATCATTTGTTCCCGAGAGGAAATAGTTTCGCTATTACTAAACTAGGTCAGTTTTTAGGAGCGCATCTCGTTATCGTAAGGTTTTATAGTAATCCAGTCAATTATCCAAATAGTTTGGTTCCACGTGGAACATTACCCAATCAAACAAGTGACGCCTTTGTTGTAGTGTACCTGTTATTAAGAAATTTGTATCCGAAATAATCAATATCACCGGCAGATTTTTAGCTTGTTCTGATACCTTGTTAACTCTTTGATCGTCATATTGAATCATCGCTTTACCGTATTGTTTTTCAATCTATGTGTTTATATTTACCGCTTTTTCTGTATAAAGACTTGCTGTCACCCGTAACAATTTCTTTTTATGCTGTATTACTTCGGAGATACAGGTAACTCTAAAGGACCTGACCCTGGAAAGAAGATAAACTGCTTCTAAAAAAGCTATTTAACCGTGACGATAGTTCTACATTAACATCTGTTAAATTACGTACGTTTTGAGCTTATATCTTTTCAATGTACATCTAAACCTATAACCGCATAGGCATAACTATATATTTTCCTTCTGCGTTGCCGACTGGTAAAATTAAACAACTACTATCTGGATCGCTAACAGAGAGTTGTATTTCTTCGGTTTTTATGATACCTAATGCATCAAGTAAATAGGAAGCATTAAATCCAATCACCAGATCTTCACCATTATAATTCACTTCCATCTCTTCCTTGGCCTCTTCTTGCTCAGAATTATGGGCTAGCGCTCTCAGCCTACCCTTTTCCAAGGTAATCCTTACTACCCTATATTTTTCATTTGATAATATGGAGGCTCTAGTGAGGGCTTGTCGAAGCATTTCTTTATTTGTAATGATCGGATACTCACTCTCTTTTGGGATAACCCTGGTGTAATCTGGAAATTTTCCATCTATCAATTTACTTGTGAACCTTAACGCTTTTAAATTAATATGTATGTAGTTTGGACTAATTCGCACTCTAATATCTTCACTATCTTCATTTAATAAGCGTACTAACTCTGTTACGCCTTTCCTTGGCACAATTATCTGTACTGGTTCCTTTTGTTCATAGTTAATCTCTTTGTCGCATAAAGCTAGTCGATGACCATCTGTAGCAACAGCTCTTAGCTTACCCTTTGTTAATTCTAACAACAGCCCGTTTAGATAATAGCGAACGTCATGTCGAGCCATAGCAAAAGCTGTACGATCAAGTAAAAGTTTAAATTTATCCTGAGCAACCTTAAACGCTACTACAGCACCAGTCATTTCAATTGTAGGATACTCCTGCGCTGGCAATGTAGATAGGGTAAACTGACTCTTTCCAGAGGTCACTAAAGCACGATCCCTTTTCACTTCGATAATTATTTCTGAACCATCTGGCAAAGTGCGGCATATATCTAACAATTTCCTTGCTGGTAACGTTATATCACTACTAATTTTATTTTTTTTCTCTATCGTAGCAACCAATTCTACTTCCATATCTGTCGTAGTTAGGGAGATAGATTCTGTCGACACATTAAGTAGGAGGTTGGAAAGGATTGGTAATGTTTGTCTTCTTCCAACCACCCTGTTAACAGTCTGCAAAGCTGGTAACAGCTCTTCCCGGGAAATGTTTATTTTCATAAAAGATAATATTAATATTATAATTATAATTAGCGCAGTGATTATGTGGATAACGTTTATTTTTTATTTAAAATCAGTAAGATCACAAAAAAATATTTTTCTTCATTTATGTGGGTAAAATTATTCTAATTGTGAACAATATGAGATACGGATTTAAACTCAGAAGTTATTACGCAATTATTCACAGAGTTACTCATCAGCTTGTTAGTATATTGGAAAGATTTTTATAGTCTTCTTCAATTCTTTGTTGCTGCTGTCTCAGTTCAGCTATTTTTCGACAGGCATGCAATACGGTAGTGTGATCTCTACCACCAAAAGCATCACCTATCTCCGGGAGACTGTGACTAGTCAATTCTTTTGCTAAAGCCATAGCGACTTGCCTTGGTCTAGCAACAGATCGGCTTCGTCTTTTAGATAGAAGATCAGAGGCTCTTATTTTGTAGTACTCAGCTGTTGTTTTTTGTATATTTTCCATAGTTACCTGCTTATCCTGTAGCAATAGCAGATCCTTAAGCGCCGATTGTACAAATTCAAGTGTGATTGGATTTCCTGTTAGATTGGAGTTAGCTATTACCCTGTTTAAAGCACCCTCCAACTCTCTTACATTTGATCTGAAGCGCTTTGCAATAAAGAAAGCAACTTCGTCCGACAACTTAGCAGACACATGTTCAGCCTTCCTATTAATAATAGCAACACGTGTTTCTAACTCTGGCGGTTCGATGGTTACCGTTAACCCCCAGCCAAAGCGGGACTTTAGCCTCTCCTCCAATCCACTCACTTCTTTTGGATAACGATCACAAGTTAAAACAATTTGATGCTGATCTTCTAACAGCGCGTTAAAAGTGTGAAAAAATTCCTCTTGTGAACGTTCTTTGCGAGCAAAAAACTGAATATCATCTATTAGGAGTGCGTCGAGCGAACGATAGTGGCGCTTAAATTCGTTTATAGCATTGTGTTGTAGAGCTCTTACCATGTCGGCGACAAAGCGCTCAGAGTGAAGGTAGACTACGCTAGCATTGGAATTATTTTTTAATATGGCGTGGCCAACAGCATGCATTAGATGTGTTTTACCTAGACCAACACCACCATAAATAAATAAAGGATTATAGACTGAGCCAGGGTTTTTAGCTGTCTGAATAGACGCAGCGCGAGCCAATTGGTTCGACTTTCCTTCAACAAAACAATCAAATAAAAAATCAGAATTTAGATTATCAGAATGCTTGCGAACATTCTTTGCCTGTACCGACTGAAAAAATTCCTTGGAGCTAGTATTTTGCTGCTCTGATTTAGTTTGACTGCCAACTTCAATTTCCAGTACATAACTACTGTCGTTTGTTAAATGAGTTATCTGATTTCTAATTAAATCAATGTATTTCTCGTTTATCCAATCTAGTACGAAACGATTAGGCGCAAGTAATCTGATTGTATCTCGCTCTTCGATAACTTGCAGTGGCCTTATCCAGGTATTAAATTGCTGTGGTGATAGATCTCCTTCTAGTCGTTCAAGACAAGTTTCCCATACCGATAAACCCAAACTTACAACCCTCAAGAGAAAAAATAAATGGAAGAGAAGGTCCTGAGTCTATACCTGTTTGAGACACTTATCCACACCCTAAGAAGATAAAAAAACAACTCATTAAATAAATTAACAATATCGAAATTGACAATATCGACTACACAAAAGTATCATATCTCGCTTTTTTTCCAGGCTTTGGAAAGGTAATATGTAGGCATAGTAATGAAACAATGAAACGCACATATCAACCAAGTAATTTAAAATGCAAGCGTCGTCACGGATTCCGTGTACGGATGAGAACCAAAGCTGGACAAATGATTCTGAAGGCGCGAAGAGCCAAGGGTAGAAAATAGATAGCTGTATAGATAAGCGTGTCAGGTAAGGATAAACACTTTCATCGAACAACTAGACTGACAAATTCTTCTGACTATAAAAAAGTCTTCAGTAATTTTGTTTCTCGTTCCGCCGATGTCAATTTCCTAATGCTAGCACGACCTAACGGTCTGTGGTATGCGCGTCTAGGGTTAGCGATTTCAAAGAAGAACATTCTGCTTGCTACTGACAGAAATAAAGTGAAAAGACTTATAAGAGAAAGTTTTAGGTACAATAAATATATTATTAATGGTCTAGATGTCGTTGTTCTAACAAAAAAAAAAGCTTCCTATAGAGATGTTCATAATATAAACAAGTCATTGACAATTCATTGGGAAAGACTGAAGAAGTGAAAAAATTATTGATTACATGTATTCGTTTCTATAGTCGGTGGATTAGCCCATTCTTTGGTTCATGCTGTCGCTATTATCCTAGCTGTTCTGTTTATACGAGTGAAGCTATTGCTGAGCATGGCCTAATTAAAGGGGTATTTCTAGGTGTTAAACGAATTTGTCGTTGCCAACCGTTTTGCGGTGGTGGTTATGATCCGGTACCAAGCAAACAGCAATAATGAAAAATATCAGATTTATACTTTTTGCCACCCTTATTCTTGTGCTCATAATGCTGTGGCAAGCATGGCAACTAGATTACGGTCCACCAAGTCAGGTAGCTCGGGCGCCGGAGTCAGTAGTTTCTGATGACAGCCCGACATACGTTCCTAGTGATACTCAAAAGCAGATTAGTTCAGTTAGTATTGATGTACTAAAACCGAATTCAATACCTTCAAAAAGGGAAAGAGATAAAGTTGTAAAAGTAGCTACAGATGTATTCAATATTGAAATAAATACGCTAGGAGCTGGTATTCAACGAGTGGAATTGCCTCAGTATTTAATATCAGTTGATCAACCAGATGAACCGTTTGTTCTAATGGGGAAGGAACCATCACTGACCTACTTTACTCAAAATGGCTTATTAAATTCGAAAGCTGCACCATCACATATGGCGTCATACACCTCAGACGCAGCTACTTTTAGCTTATCTCCTGAGCAAGAACTACTGGAGGTGCCGTTTCACTATGAATCTGAAACTGGCCTAAGGGTGACTAAGACTTTCGTGTTCGAACGAGGAAGCTATTTAATAAAATCTCACTACACGATTACTAACAACAGTACGGAAGACTGGATTGGCCGGTCTTATTCGCAGATAAAAAGAAACAATCCCGGTCGAGCAGTGAAGATGGGGACTTACACTTACACTGGCGGTGTATTTTCTACCCCAGAAACCCGTTATGAGAAGATAGGTTTTGATGATATACAGGAGCAGAGTTTGAAGATGGATGTCAGCGATGGATGGATTGCTATGATCCAACACTATTTTGTGTCAGCGCTAGTGCCGGATGATAAGACAAAAAACTACCACTATTATACCAACGCTTTATCCGATGGTAATTTTGCTATCGGAGCAATGACACCAAATATTACTATTTCCAAAGGAAATACTGGAGTTATAAAAGAGCAAATTTATATCGGGCCAAAAATTCAGGATGATCTGGAAGAAATTGCGGATGGTTTGCAACTTACTGTGGATTATGGCGTGTTATGGCTTATCGCTAAACCGTTGTTTTCATGCATGAGTTTCTTATATGGCTTAACCTTAAATTGGGGTTGGGCAATTATTCTGGTAACAATACTTCTGAAGTTGATCTTTTATCCACTTTCGGCAAAAGGCTATAAATCAATGGCTGGTATGCGTAAAATTCAACCAAGAATGCTTGAGATGAAGAAGCGTTATCAGAACGATAAAACTAAACAGCAGCAAGCTATGATGCAGATCTACAAGGAAGAAAAAGTTAATCCATTCGGTGGTTGTTTGCCTATCTTGGTGCAGATCCCAGTTTTCATTGCTTTGTATTGGGTGTTACTGGAAAGTGTTGAAATACGACAGGCAAATTTTATATTCTGGTTGAATGATTTATCTAGCCCGGATCCTTTCTATGTTCTGCCAGTATTATTTGGTATCTCAAGTTTCATACAGACAAAACTAAATCCGCTGCCGCCAGATCCTGTGCAGGCAAAAATTATGTCCTTTATTCCGATAGTATTTACGGTAATGTTTGCGTTTTTTCCTTCAGGCCTAGTGCTTTATTGGGTCGTGAACAATGTATTATCAATTGCCCAACAGTGGTTTATTACTCGAAGTATGGAAAAAGCCGGCTTAGCCTAAACTCTCTCCTAGTGCATTATTGAAAGAATGCCAGATACTCAAGCAACAATTTGCGCTATCGCCACACCAGCTGGAAAAGGTGGTGTAGGTATTGTCCGTGTCTCAGGACCAGCAAGCATTCAAATAGCACAATCACTCTCCGGTCAGACTCCGACAAACAGGGTTGCAAGTTATTGCGCTTTTCTCAGTAACGAAGAAGAAATCATCGACAGAGGAATATTGATTTACTTCAAGGGGCCGGCATCATTTACCGGAGAAGATGTTGTCGAGTTTCATGGTCATGGAGGTCCAGTTGTCATGAATATGTTATTGAAGAGAGTGCTTCAATTAGGCGCTAGACTGGCAAATCCAGGAGAATTTACTGAGAAGGCCTTTCTAAATGAAAAAATTGATTTACTGCAAGCTGAAGCCGTTGCTGATTTAATTGATAGTGTTTCGGAGAGAGCAGCACGTAGCGCTATACGATCTCTTGAAGGCGAGTTTTCAAAACGACTGAACAGATTTTCAGAAGCGATTATCAGCCTTCGGGTATATATTGAAGGAGCCTTGGATTTTCCCGAAGAGGAAATAGATTTTTTAACAGAGCCAGATATCAGGATTAAAATGGAAGAATGTCTCCAGCAGGTTGAACAAATAATAAAGGGGGCGAAACATGGTAACATACTGAATGATGGGGTAAAAATTACCATCGTCGGTCGACCAAATGTGGGTAAATCCAGTCTGCTGAATCGGCTTTGTAAAAACGAAAGGGCGATCGTAACGGAAATACCGGGAACCACTAGAGATATCATTAAAGATAAGTTAGTCGTAAATGGCATTTTTATAACACTTTCTGATACCGCTGGGATAAGAGAATCAGATGATCTTATTGAAAAGAAAGGTGTTATCAGGGCCGTAGAAGAAGCAGATAATGCTGATGTTATTCTAGTAGTAGTGGAGAACGGCCAAAAGATTGCTGGAGAGCTAGTGTTTTTAAAGCAATTTTTACCCAACAATAAGGATGTTGTAATTGTTTATAACAAGATAGATATTTTGTTTTCAGAGCCAAAAATAGATGTAGATAATAACGGAGTCCATAGCGTGTACCTTTCCGCTAAAACTGGCGAAGGAGTGGATTTACTGGAGACTGTGTTAACAAAGGTAGCGGAGTTTGAATCAGCCGAAGAAGGCATTACTCTAGCAAGAGAAAGGCATGTACAGGCGCTTCTAGCAGTTAGAAAACATTTAAAACAAAGTCTGTCAGCGCTGATTAAAAGCCAATCAGCTGAGATTATTGCGGAAGAGTTAAAGCAGGCGCAACAGCAACTCTCGAGGATTACTGGAGAATACTCAGTTGATGGACTACTAGGAGAGATATTTTCCAGATTTTGTATTGGCAAATAAGATAATTTAAGTAAAAAGATGAGTATATATACAGAGTTCTCAGTCGGCGAATTTTTAGATGAGGTTCGATTTTACATATAAAAGTAGAGAAAATAAAAGACCAAGCAAAACAGGAAAATATTAAGAAGGAATTACAGGCCCTAAGAGATATCTAACTGAAGTAACCTTATGTAAGTGCGGATATCGAAGAGGATATGAAACAGCTTAAGGAAGTAAATGAGTAACTATAGGCAGTAGAGACTATATTCACGATAAAGAATCGAACAGTGGTTATAAGGATCATTTTATTAAGCATGTGCGCTCTATTTATTTTATTAACGATAAACGGGCAGAAACAAAGAAAAGAATAAATGTAAAACTGAGCTCTGATTTGGTAGAAGAAAAACCTTACTCTGACTATATAAATAGTTGAACGGTTGTATCGATCATTGTCTACCATACTTCTACACCGATATCAATTCATTTTCTCTACTGGTAGTGATCAGGAGAAGTAAATAATATAGAGACTATAGTGGGATATGAATAAAGTAAACCTACTGTTGTTCTTTTGTTTCTGGGAAAGACCTTATAAAGGTTGTTAAAAATAACCAATATCATCTGTCTTTTACTCTGTTAAATTATACACTACAGCTTTAAACGCTGTTAAAGATTAAATCAGCTATTTATGCCCGTGTAATTATGGTGATGCTTATGCAAACATGTCTCGTCTGTTACGTAAATAATTAAAATTTTTTCAGCTCTTCATAGGTTATGATAAATATTTTTTTGGAGGTAGTTTAATGTCTACAATGGCAGGCTGAGTGAAATAGTTTGATGAAAAAAATTTTGGTTTATAGATAGAAAGATAAGATTGAAATGATGTTTTTGTCCATTTTAAAGCAGTAAATAGTCCTGACTTTAAGGCACTTTCCGAAGGGAAGGAAGTTGGGTTAGAAGTTGAATAATGGCAGAAAGTCCAACAAACTGTGAACGTTACTGCACTCTAACTCCAGATAAGTTGTTTAATTTCTTACAAAGTCAAGTTCGTATACACACAAAAGCTATAACAAGTAGTAGCCAAAGTAGGTGAATCGAGTACCCAGGCAACCAAGCTAAGTGGGTAGATTTAGGCGATCTTATGAACTGTAGTTCCAATTACGATCGAAGAACAGTTTGGTTACTATCTACGTCGCTTACCACCCTTACTACCTCGAATTTCTTCGAATTTTACTTTAAGCTGTTTCCCCTTATACATTTTTCTGTTAAGTCCGGTAATAGCTGCTCGTGCTTCATGGCCTTCCATCTCGACAAAACCGAAGCCTTTACATTTTCCTGAAAAAACATCTTGCACAAGGTGAATGGAGCGTACAGTTCCATATTTAGTGAATAATTCTTTGACAGAATTTTCTGTCGCGCTCTCTGGTAGACTACCAACGAAAATTTTTTTCAATTCTGTATCTCTGGTTAAGTGGCGCATGAAATAACACCAGTAAGTCTGAATAGCTAATAGCACCGCGATCATCGCGGAGATTCAACCAGGAAGTAACAAATTGTCGATACATTTATTAAGTCTCACCTGGTTTGCTTGAGAGCAAACATGAAAATTTACTTATTACGATCTAAGTGTTGACCGGTAACTAATAAACGCAAAAAACTTCCTTCTCCATCACTACTGGTGATTGATGAATTTATCTAAGATGAATCCAAGATCATCAGCTTCTTGTTTACAATATAGACGAATGACGTTAATAGAACAAGCCAAAGTTTTTTAATCAAACTATTACTGGTTTCGACGTCATAGGTAAGGATTTTACTAACAGCCTGTCAGTTTGTATAGCGCCTATGAATTTTTAGATATAAATCCGCAGACTGCCAAAACAGTACTGATTATTAACAACACTACATAGATGGCGATTAATGTCTCCGCCATGGTAACGCCAAATAATAATGTCGTCGTGTAGTCGCAGGCGGCCTTAGTTTTAAAGATCAAAAGAAGCTTTGGCCTAATACTACATCTACCAATAATAAAACCACGCTCCACTTCAAGTAGGTTCCAAGAGCATTTTAGCAACCATATTTTAGCAACCATAGAGAGATTACGGCCGTGAGAATATGCGCCATGCATCTGAATAGAAAATTCTTAAGTAATAGTGCCAGTAAAGCAAGTAGACTTAAACTAATAACCCCAATACGTACATAGATGTAAAGAATGCATGGCCGCTCATTAAACGCGTATTGATAGTACAAAGCAATCGCTTCCTGGGTGATCCCAAAAACTAACAGCCCAAGCCAGTACCAATGACTTTGACCAATCAAAGTAACTTTTTTATTATAATGAGTGTTTTCCGATACTCTTTGAAGAGTTATTCTAAATATCTTTACTCATTATGATATTATGGGGCGTTTATAGTCAATACAGAGGCGCTGGAGACAATTTCGCCGCCATACCAAGCTATGCGTGGCAAGTTATTTTCTTAGACTATAAAATTGCAAAAAATTCATTAAACAACACCATAAAATAAATACATTTTAATGGAGTGGTTTATGAAAACTAGTAATGGATATTTTCTGATGTTCTTATCTAGTTCCTTTATCTTGGTATTAGTTACAGATCTGTTATATGAAGGTATTAAAGCACAATCCAGTGATGTCACATCTATTGATGTTATTATCCGTACCTATATCTGGCCAGTAAGGTCCGTGAGATATAAAACGATTTCGCTCTTTGTTTACCAATCAAGTGAATGTTGTGGTCAACGAAAAAGGCTTAAAGATAGATGATTTCGTGAGTTCTACTCGTTTCTTGAATATTACAAAAACTTTTTATGAAATGGAGTTTTCCTGGACGAACAACAGGTTGGCGATATAGTTATATATCTTTAGTAGTTACAGAATAAGCACAAATCTCCCAGTCAAGAAATATTTGCACAATGTAATTACTAATTTTCAACTTTTCAACTTATTAATAATGGTCAACGGTGGTGGATCATCGGTTTGATTTAGTGGAGTGAAAGTGATGAGCTGCTTTTGTCAGCAAAATGTTTGGACTAATTTAGATTTGTAGCTAATCATGGACGATTCCATGGATTAAATCGATCGAGTCTAGACACCATAAGGATGTATGCTGTACAACCATCAATCCCGATATGGAAGGTAGAGTTGCGCCAGAAACGGTAACTGATGGCGACGCATGACAAATATATGACATATTCTGGAGAAAACGCCTAGAACATGTTTTTCAAGCCAAATCCGAATAGAGAACAAGGACACAAAGAACAGAGAGATCTATGAATTAAAATCATATTTCACATTGTTTTCCGTGGTAGAATTTTCACTGAGAATAAGTAATTACCAATAAGAGTTTAAAAAATAAACAATAGTAATATATATATTACACTTACATTATTTTTTGCAATAATATTTCAGCGCATCTATTTGCTTCATTAATAGGAGGGTCTATTGGAGATAAGTTAGTACCCGCTGCCCACGATTCGTAATTTAAGACCGCACCTTTATGTATGAGGCTTTTAATCACTTTTGTAGCACGCCAATTTTTTTTAACAGGCACAGAAAGCAGACCAACGGCAGCACCGGCTGTTAGGGCCTCAAATATCATTGAGATACTATCCTCAGAAACCCATACTGTAGCCGCTGTTTGTAGCTGTGTTGTAAGCCAGCCTACCTCTGTCTTTTGACCGGGGATGTAGATTACACGATCGTTGGAAAGTGTCTCCAGTAACGATTGTGTCTGTTTCTTGGTTCTAGGTGAATCAGTGATTTTCCAGGATATCCCAGCAGTTTTTTCCACAATACTTTTAACCTGCATTATTATGGAATTGTTATCCCAGGAGTGATGTTTAGACGCCCCACCGATTAAGATCAGACCACAGTCTTGTGAAAGGTTATTTACGGGAGTAATAGCGTTGAGTGCGCCAAAGGTTGTCACAACGTTGTCAGTGGATCGTGGATTATTATGAGTTGGGATAAAGCAGTGATTAAAACAACAAAACGGCAGGCTTGGCTTCATTAATACAACCGTTTTGCCGCCACGGCTGCGGCTTGCACAGATCATTGATAGATGATTACTATGTCCTGCACCGATAATTAGATCTGGGTCCGGTAATTTGACAACAGTAGGGAACTGTTTAAACAAGAGAGGCAGGATTAGTTTATAAGCAGGGGTACAAGGAAGGTCAAAGATATCACAATAAGTTTTACTAGATAGAGCCTTGGCTAGTCCTTTGCTTTGAGTATCATGCCCTGGTCGGCCGTCGGTAAAACGCCAAACAACAATATTTTTATCCTTATTGGCCAGCGCATTCAAACTATATTTATTTTAGATTGAATACACAGCCGCAATACTGGCACTGTGCATGGCCTGTTTCTTTAATAGCTATATAAACTTTCGGATGTGAGTTCCACAAACTCATTTCCGGTAGCGGGCAACAAAGCGGTAGATTCTTTTCAGTTATATCACATTGTTTTTTATCATTAGGTGTTGAGAGGCCTTGTACCTGATTATTTTTCATAGTGATTTCAACTTTCTAGATAGGTCAGCCAACCAGGGTGTTTGTTTCTGCGTCCGTAGGCATGATCGAAATACAGGTTTTGTAGTTTTTCTGTTATAAGTCCTCTTTTTCCATCTCCAATTGTGCGGCCATCGAGCTCTCGTATCGGGGTTACTTCTGCTGCAGTACCAGTGAAAAAAGCCTCATCGGCTATATAGACTTCATCACGAGCGATCATTTTCTCTCTTACTTCCAGTCCAATATCATTGGCAATGGTAATCACTGTATCACGGGTGATTCCGTCTAAGATTGAAGCTAGCTCTGGAGTATAAATAACACCATTTCGAACAATGAAAAAGCTTTCTCCACTGCCTTCAGCAACATAGCCTTCACTATCCAATAAAAGCGTCTCGTCATAACCACAATCAACAGCTTCCTGTAAGGCAAGCATGGAATTTATATAATTGCCAGTAGCTTTAGCCTTATACATAGAAATATTAACATGATGCCTGGTGTAAGATGAGGTCTTGATACGAATACCTTTCTTTAGACCTTCACTACCCAGATAGGCCCCCCACTTCCACGCTGCAATAGAGATATGGGTTTTTAAATTATCGGCATGCACCCCCATGCCTTCCGATCCATAAAAACAAAGAGGCCTTATGTAAGCTGATTCAAGGTTATTTTTACTTATTGTTTCGCGACAGGCATTGTTTATAGTTGCTTTGTCATAACTGATGACCATACGCAGAATATGTGCCGAACGAAAAAATCGGTCGGTATGTTCATGTAGACGAAAGATCGCCGTACCCATGTCTGTTTTGTAAGCACGTATCCCCTCAAAAACTCCCATACCATAGTGTAAAGAGTGTGTTAACACATGGATCTTGGCATCACGCCAAGGTACAAATTCACCATCCATCCAGATGGTGCCGTCGAGGTCATCGAAAGTCATTTAGCTCACCATTTAAAAAATTACTTATAAATTGAAACTGTGTATTCCACCATATTTTAGTTATAGATGACAGTCTGTTATTGACCCCTCGGTATCTTAAGATCTCTTACTGGAGGAGAGTGTATTAGCTATAAGTGAATATAAAGAATACAATTCGTAAGTAAACCAACTTAAAGAGATGTTAATAATTAATGTTAATAATTAGATGATTGAAAATATTTCACCCACAGAAGCTTGGAAGGTGCTTCAGTCTGATCCAAACACCATAATTCTGGACGTACGATCGCAAATGGAATTTAAGTATGTAGGTCACCCTCATGACGCTATTAATGTTCCTTGGAAAGAGCCATCGACACGGGAGGCCGAACCATATTTTGTTGACAAGGTAAAGCAAACTCTAAGACATTGTGGTTTAGGCACAACTACGGAAGAACATAAAATATTATCACTGTGTCGTAGTGGTGCGCGGTCGAAATTAGCCGGAGAGTTACTGTTGGCAAACGGTTTTAAGCATGTTCTTAATATTAGTAAAGGGTTTGAAGGTGACAAGAATGAAAACAAACAACGCAATTGCATTAATGGCTGGTGTTTTCACGGACTTCCTTGGGAGCAATCATGACGCCAGTATAGCGTCATTACTCATACCGCAAGCTAGTTTATTTCGTTAATTTCTTCGTCTTCAAACTTTATCCTCAGGGCTTTTTACGAAAAATCGACACATTAGCAATCCAGACTCAAACAGGATCCATATCGGCAAGGCAAGTAGCATTTGAGAAATAACGTCTGGCGGTGTTAGCAACATACCAGCCCCGAAAGCGCCAACGATAATGTATGGCCGTTTTTCCACCAACGACTGGACATTAGTGACACCGGATTTAACCAGCATGATGGTTATAATAGGGACCTCAAAAACTAAACCAAAGGCTAAAAACAACTTTAGTATAAAGTTTAAGTAAGCCTCAATATCTGGCATATAAGAAATACTATCTGGTGCCGTTAAGGCAAAAAATTTGAATATCAAAGGAAAAACAATATAAAACGCAAAAGCTGCGCCTAAGTAAAAAAGCAAAGTGCTTATAACTATTAAAGGTAATGCAAAGTAACGCTCTTTCTCGTACAAACCCGGAGCCACAAATGCCCAGGTCTGATACAGCAGATATGGCATGGAGATAAATATGACAACAAAAATGGTACATTTAAAAGGTGCTAGAAATGGCGCTGCAACCTCTGTAGCTATCATGGAAGTATTAGTAGGTAACTGCTTAATCAACGGGGTGGCGATAGCAAGGTAAATTTCATTGGCAAAAAAAGCCAGGCCAAGGAAAAGAACCAGAACGCATACTATACTACGCAACAAACGCGTGCGTAGTTCAGTGAGGTGAGATAGTAGAGCCTGTTTTTTGCTTATCACTGAATTATCCTGGCTGTCTGGCATGAGTTGGACTACGTCAGATTCGCTCAGCTTGTTTCAGAACTAGTTTCAGGATCAGGTTTGAAATTAGCTTCGTTTTCTTTAATTTAATTTTTATCTAGATCAAAATCCATTATATTATCTAGCGTAGGAATTTTCGTTGTTAGATATTTTTCCAGGTCGAATTGAAGTTCCCCATCATATCTCCCTTGGGATCGGTTACAAAGTGCCTTACCATTGCTACCCACTTCACAACCTCCTTAATCAGCCACGGCAACTTTTCCAGTCTGACAACAAGTAAGGGGACGGCAGTAATTATAATGATTTCTCTAAAGTCCGACATCAAACATAATCTTAATCTGGTTTGACAGGCATTGGCAGCAGTCTAGGCTTGATGTTTTGCTTCGTCTTTCGATTCCACTTCCTCATCAATAACCCTACTTAAGCCAGTAGAATCATCACTAATACTACTTTTTTCAATTTCTTTTTCTGCTTCTGTAACCGCGGAACGAAATCCTTTCACAGCGCCACCCAAGTCAGAGCCCATGCTACGCAGTTTCTTTGTGCCGAAAAGAAGCGCTACGATAATTAAGATTACTAATAGTTCCCAAATACCAAAACTCATGATCATTCTTCAAGATTAAAATTTACAGCCTCTTTGATATTAAAATCATATACAAATTCTTATACATATCAAAGGAAAATACTTATTAGGATACGGGAAAACGCCATGAAATTACTAATTTAACTAGAAAAAAGCTAGTGAAGTCATGGGTGTGTGCTATTTATTGCGTCAGGCTTTTTCTTCTCTATACCAGAGAGTCCAAAACGTCCTTCTAGCTCTCGTACTACGTCGTCAGGACTTAGATCCATATGAGACAGCAATATGATGGAATGAAACCAGAGGTCTGCGACCTCATGTACCACAGCCCTTCTATCATCATCCATGGCCGCAATGACTACTTCCGTCGCTTCTTCGCCAATTTTTTTGATTATGGATTCCGTGCCCTGGGTATAAAGAGAAGCAACATAAGATGAAGAAGGATCTGAATCTTTGCGATTTTCCAATACCTTGGCTAATTTGGATAACAATTCAGACATATACCATCTACACTATATTTATAGTCTAATTCAAGGAATACAAAGATCTTCGCTGTGAAGTAAGGCTATTTATGGTGAATATCATTAATCGACCTAATGACGGGATCAACAGTCTCCCACATCTGTCCATTATATTTTTCAAAAAAACAACTCTTTCTGCCGGTATGACAAGCTATACTACCCTGCTGTGTGACTAATAAAAGTATACTGTCTTTATCACAATCTGTGCGTAGTTCTTCAATGATCTGTATATTGCCAGACTCTTCTCCTTTACACCATATTTTTTCGCGTGACCGAGACCAATACACTGCGCGGCCTTCAGAAGCAGTTAAGGCAAGCGCTTCTCGGTTCATCCAAGCCTGCATTAATACTTTGCCAGAGCGCTTATCCTGGGTGATAACAGGGATAAGGCCGTCTTTATTCCAATTAATAGCATCTAGCCATTCATAATCAATAAGGACTGTCACAGGCTCAAAGTCTGACTTCAATATTGTGGTTTACCATTGTTTGTTTTACCTCCCCTACCGAGTGTTCTCCAAAATGGAAAATACTGGCAGCAAGTACAGCATCTGCTTTACCTTCCACAACTCCATCTACAAGATGAGAAAGTGACCCAACGCCACCAGACGCAATGATGGGGATGTTCGTGACATCACTAATTGCCCTGGTTCTGGCCAGATCAAAGCCACTTCTTGTTCCGTCTCGATCTATACTGGTTAGAAGAATTTCTCCAGCTCCCTGTTTCTCCATTTCCTTGGCCCATTGAATAACATCTATTCCGGTTGGTTTACGCCCACCATAGGTAAAGACCTCCCAGCGTGGCGGGGCATTGTTGATCGCTACTTGCTTTGCATCGATAGCAACAACAATACATTGTGAGCCAAAATGTTTGGAGGCTTCTCCAACAAATTCTGGGTTTTTTACGGCAGCTGTATTTATGCAGACTTTGTCCGCTCCAGCAACCAACATGCGTCGGATATCTTCCAGCTTACGGATCCCACCACCAACCGTGAGAGGGATAAACACCTGAGAAGCAATTTGCTCCACAACATGTACCATAATTTCTCTCTCATCGCTACTTGCGGTTATATCAAAGAAAGCCAATTCATCAGCTCCTTGACGATCATAACGGCGGGCTGCCTCAACAGGGTCTCCAACATCTTTTATGTCTACAAATTTAATTCCCTTTACTACCCTACCAGCATCAACGTCCAGACATGGGATGATGCGCTTTGCCAAGGCCATAATCTCAAACTATTCCTTGCTAAATTGCAGAACTAACTGTTGGGCTTTCTGAAAATCCAACGCCCCTTCGTAGATTGCCTTGCCGGTAATGACCCCCTCAATCCCCTCGTTGGACACCTCACACAAGGCTTTAATATCGTCCAGGTTGGTAATTCCTCCTGAGGCAATAACTGGAATTGTAATTTGTTGACATAGTTCAACAGTCGATCCGATATTGACATTGGACATCATTCCATCACGGCTGATGTCGGTAAAAATTATTGAAGAGACGCCATCACCCTCAAACTTGAGTGCCATATCAACTGCATTATGATGTGATAATTTTAACCAGCCTTCAGTTGCTAATTTTCCATCTTTTGCATCCAGTCCAACAATAATATGCCCAGGAAATTCCAGACAGACATCAGATACAAAATGTGGCGCGACTACAGCACGGGTGCCAATGATGACGTAATTAACTCCAGCATCTAAATAAATCTGAATAGTATCTTCGTCCCGTATTCCACCGCCAGCCTGAACTGTAATCTCAGGAAACTCTTCCACAATATCATGTATGATATCAGCATTAACAGGTTTACCAGAAAAAGCGCCGTTTAAATCAATAATATGTAAACGTTTCGCGCCGTCAGAAACCCATCTGCGAGCAATAGATACGGGATCGTCACTGTAAATAGTTTCATCATCCATCTTGCCTTGCTTAAGACGTACACACTTTCCATCTTTAATGTCTATTGCTGGGATTAGTTGCATCTGGCGTTCCTTGTAAACACAGGCATGGGTTATTGCGAATAGTTGTTGGTAGTAATACGGTGATAGTTAATAAATTAACAGTCTTTATGTTGTGCTCACTAGATGTTAGCACAAGCAAGTAAAGTTTGTAGAGTATATGGCAAATTTATGATGCTCAAAGCTCATTTAAGTAGTTGCTAATGTGTTTCATCCCAATTACTACCTGTACCCACATCTACTAACAGTGGAACTTTCAGTTTCCCCGCATTAATCATCAACTCACTAATCTGACCAGATAAAGTATCTACATGCTCATCAGCGATCTCAAACACCAACTCATCATGTACTTGCATGATCATTTTAATGTCATTGCCCTGTCCGAGCATTTGTTCGTCAATCATTATCATAGCGCGTTTTATGATATCAGCAGCGGTACCTTGCATAGGGGCATTGATGGCAGTGCGTTCGGCATATTGTCTGCGAGCAGCATTCTTTGAATTTATATCTGGCAGGTAGAGCCTGCGTTTGTACACTGTTTCCACATAGCCAGTTTCTTTTGCACTAATACGCGTTTGATCCATGTATTGTTTAACGGAAGGGTAGCGGGTAAAATATCGATCGACATATTCCTTTGCAGAACCAAGATCGATGCCTAACTGCTTTGCCAGGCCAAATGCTGACATCCCGTATATCAAACCGAAATTAATGGCTTTTGCTGCGCGTCGTTGATCGGTGCCAACTTCTTCAAGACCAATCTCAAACACTTCACTGGCGGTAGAACGATGCACATCTTCATTATTTTCAAAGGCTGTTAGTAGCCCAGCATCACCGGACAAATGTGCCATAATACGTAATTCAATTTGAGAATAATCCACCGCAACCATAGTATAGCCTTTAGGGGCAGTAAACGCCTGTCTGATTCTTCTACCTTCAGCAGTGCGGATTGGAATGTTTTGTAGGTTTGGATCGGAAGAAGATAATCGTCCGGTAGCAGCAACCGCCTGGTGGTACGAAGTATGAACCCTTCCGGTCTTGCTGTCTATTTGATCGGGTAGTTTATCACTATAAGTAGATTTCAATTTACTTAAGCTACGGTAGTTTAAGATCAGTTTTGGTAATTCATAATCTTCAGCGAGTTCTTGAAGTACAGGTTCGGCAGTAGATGGTTGACCTTTGGGAGTTTTAGCAAGTATCGGCAATTGCATTTTTTCATATAAAATAACCTGGATTTGTTTTGGCGAACCAATATTAAACGATTGCCCTGCAAGGTCATGCGCTTGGCGTTCAATGATTGCCATTTGATCAGTGAGTTCGGCACTTTGCTGATATAGTTTTTCTGTGTCAATCTTCACGCCGTTTCTTTCCATGCGGGACAAAATACTTAGCAGTGGTATCTCGAGACTTTCATAAACTTGCTGTAGTGCAGTGTTATTTTTAAGTTTTGGCCAAAAAGTATTGTGCAATCGCAAGGTAATATCAACGTCTTCCGCTGCATATGGCGCTGCTATTTCGATAGAAACTTCATTAAAAGGTATTTGTTTTGCCTCTTTTTCAGTAACGCTATCATAATGGGTAGTAGTGATATTTAAATGCTTTAAAGCTAGCGTATCCATATCGTGACGCGAAGCAGTACTGTCGATCACATAGGATTGCAGCATGGTGTCATGCTGAATACCCTTTAGTTCGATACCGTAGCCGGCGAGTACATTCATGTCATACTTCAAATTTTGTCCGAGTTTTGGTAATTTTTCAGATTCTAGTAGTGGACGCAATCGTTCCAGCACCTCGCTGCGGGAAAGCTGATTGGGTGCCCTGGCATAACTATGGGTAAGAGGGATATACGCTGCCTGACCGGGGGCAACTGCGAAGGAAAGCCCAACAAGTTCTGCTTGCATGTAGTCCAGGCTGGTTGTCTCAGTATCAAAAGCAAGCAACTCAGCTTGTTCAAGTTTGCTTACTAAGCTGTCTAACTGTTTAAGTGTGAAAATAGTTTCGTAATCCTTATTTATGCCTTCCTTTCCGGTTGAAACGTCAACCATCATCGGCACTACTGTTTCATTGGCACCGCTATTTTCCGCCTTTACTGTTTTATTTTTTTGTGAGGCTTTATTTACATCTAGATCGGCCAGCCAGTTTCTAAACTGCCACCTACTAAACTGTTCCTTTAAGCTCACCTCATCTTGTTCGACGCAAACCAGATCGCTCGGTGCTAATTTAAGTTCAATATCCAGTTTGAGAGTAACCAGTTTTTTGGAGACAGGAATGTGATCAATACTGGAGCGTAGATTTTCTCCAACCTTGCCGCCTATTTCTCCAGCGTGTTCCAGTATAGCGTCCAAAGAACCGTACTGATTTAGCCACTTGGCAGCTGTTTTCGGGCCTACTTTGGGTACTTTCGGCACGTTGTCAACACTATCTCCAACTAGTGTAAGATAATCAATTATCCTTTCAGGAGGCACACCAAATTTTTCCTTAACTCCGGCCGGGTCAAGTACAACATCGTTCATGGTGTTCAGTAGATGAATATTGTCGTTTACCAACTGTGTCAGGTCTTTGTCTCCAGTTGAGATAGTAGTATTAAGCCCCAGTACTTCGGCCTGGGTGGCGAGGGAGCCAATGACATCGTCAGCTTCTACACCATCAACAATTAACAGGGGAATGCCTAGGGCGTGTATAATGTCATGAATTGGGGTAATCTGGCAACGCAGATCATCAGGCATGGGTGGTCTATTGATCTTATAATCTGGATATAAGTCGTTACGGAAACTTTTACCCTTAGCATCGAAGATAACAGCGAAATAATCCGGAATAAACTCAGCGCGTAGTTTACGTAACATGTTGACAACACCATAAATTGCCCCAGTAGGTTCTCCGACTGAATTTGTCAAGGCAGGCATCCCGTGATAGGCACGAAACATGTAGTACGAGCCGTCAACAAGTAATAATGTTTTTTTTGTCATGACTTAAGTGACACTACCAAATTAAAGCTCATTCAGCGACAATTTCCGGATGATTAATGCAAACAGGTACATAAAGATACCGATTCCCAGTTGAAATTATCCAATATACAGTATGGCTTTATTATCGATTTAGTTTGAGTCATCGAGATATTAAAGACTTATTGGATC
>Ga0056107_100043_pt1 | contig 23268 bp, 29 predicted proteins | sample WorMetcrassitun2_FD_77006 | JGI IMG/M metagenome (GOLD analysis project Ga0056107, IMG submission 77006) | Marine gutless worms symbiont microbial communities from Max Planck institute for Marine Microbiology, Germany - Olavius crassitunicatus.2 ...
ACTAAATCGATAATAAAGCCATACTGTATATTGGATAATTTCAACTGGGAATCGGTATCTTTATGTACCTGTTTGCATTAATCATTCGGGGGTTGTCGCTGAATGAGCTTTAATTTGGTAGTGCCCAAAGGATTGATAATGAAGTGCCAAAAATCCTAGCTTTTGCTGGAAGTATCAAAAAAGATTCATTTAATCTGAAGCCGGTAAAAATTGCTGCAAAAAGAGCAGAAAGTGCGGGTGCAGCAGTCACAGTTGTCGATATGGCTGATTACCCCATGTCACTTTATGATCAGGATCTACAATTAAGGGAAGGTAAACCGGAAAAAACATAGGATTTTAAAAACCTTCTGTTTAAGCATAAAGGGCTGCTGATCGTATCACCTGAATATAATAGCGCCTTCAGCCAACTGCTAAAAAATACCATCGATTGGACGTCGCGAAATACATCACATCAGTTGATGAGCCACGATTACTGGCGTACCGAGGATAAGGTAGCGGCAATTATGTCTACATCGTCTGGAAAACTCGGTGGTCTTAGAGAGCTTGTCTTTCTAAGAATGTTGTTAAACAACATTGGTGTTATAGTGTTGCCAGAGCAACAGGTTATTCCGCAAGCAGGAAATGCCTTTAAAGAAGATGGCGGAATGGTAGATGAGAAACTGCAGCAAACCGTATACGATCTCGGCGTTAAATTGACTTAATCAGTAATACTATTAATACGTTAGTTGTTAGTCCAAATAATATTCGACGTGCACTTTGTTCGCAAACTCAACTAAATTAGTAAACGATTTTGCCGCTTCGTTAAATTCTGATTCAAATTTCGCAATAACAAACTGTGACAGAAAGGCATAGGCACAGACATCTAGTATCGCAACCTTGTCGATCAGGAAATAGTCCTTCGTAGCTAATAAATTTGATGATGCAGTCAAATCCCTTCTTGCGATCTGTAATATCTCTTCGCTGTAGTGTCGTCCTAAACCTTGTTGATGAAGGGTCTTCTTTGCCCCTCTCCTGATGAGGTCAGGTGCTATCACTTTTATAGGCAGGGGCATGCTGTTAAAAAAAGCGTTCTTAACAACTTTCCGGTCAGGTTCATCAATCCATCTGGACCAGACCATGCATCAGTAGAGGTTTTCATCCATCATCTTCTTGCAGGCATGACTTGTTGCTTTTTGATCAGGATCTAATTTCTGATCAAGCGGATCACCGTAATTATCTTTTAGGTAATCCAGGATGGAAGCTGAATCGCCAATCTTTTTTCCGTTATCAGTGATGCAGGGGGATTTTACCTTTTGATGCAGTTTTAAGATTATTAACGTCTGAAATCGTTTCGACATCCAATCCCGTAGCTCGTAAATAACAATCGACTAGTAATACGAAAGGGCTTGGATCAGCCAGCCCAAAGTTTGGGCTAAAACCATATAGAGTTATCATTATTGCTACTCTTTTAAGTCAGATTTTCTGATTACCTGAGTTGACTAAAATAACCTGGAAATATTGTTGCGCTCGTCGATATTAATGTCTTCAGCTGCAGGAAGCTTGGGAAGACCAGGCATGGTCATTATATTACCTGCAATCACCACGATGAATCCTGCTCCATTTGCGATGCACACTTCACTGATTTCAACAGAATGCTCTGATGGAGCACCCTTCAATTTCGGATCTGCTGAGAATGACATCTTGGTTTTGGCAATACATACCGAGAAATGCCCATAGTATTCATCAAGTATATAAACTTGATTACGTATTTTTATATTAACAATAATTTCCTTTGTACCATAGATCTTAGTTGTGATTGTTTTGATTTTATCCCAGATAGAAATGGAATCATCGTAGACATAACGATGTTGTCCCGGATGATTATCAACTATATCAACAACAGCACGCGCCAGTTCTTCCGTACCAGCCCAGCTATCAGTCCAATGCTTTGCCAACACCGGCTTACCATCCAAGGCCAGAGCCTTATCCATTAACAATTTTATTTCAACATTCGTATCCTGAATAAAATGGTTGATACTTACTATGCAAGACATAATGCTGTTGGATATTTTTTTGATGTCGTGCAAAGTTTTTCACGCTTTTTTCCAACGCGATAAGATTCTCCTGGTTTAAATCTTCTTTATCTACTCCACCATGGAACTTCATTGCTCTTACGGTCACTACCAGTATCACTGCAGCTGGTTTTAACCCTGCCTTCATGCATTTAATATCAATGAATTTCTTCAGCATCGGGGTCGGCACCAAAGCCTGCTTCTGTGGCCACATAATCAGTCAGTTTCAGCGCAGTCTTTATTGCTGTTATACTGTTGCAGCCATTGGCAGTATTGGCAAAGTGGTCGCCATGAATGAAGGCCAGATTATTCTCCAGGATTTGCACCAAATTCGGCTTAATCGCATCCTTTAACAGGGCCGCCATAGCACACACCTTGCGCATTCAGATCTTTAGCATAGACCGGATCTCTGCTACCGTGACCATAACCAATAATGATATCCCTCAGTCTTTTCTTTAGATCCGGGATCGATGTGGCAAGGTGTAGTATTGCTACTACTTCCGAGGCCACAGCGATGTCATATCCATCTTCGCGCGGTAAACTGTTAGCTGCTCCCTCTAGTGAGTTGACTATTTTTCTCAATGCCCTGTCATTCATGTCCATGACACGCTTCCAAGTGACCATATGAGGGTTAATATTAAGTTTAATGCTTGATAAATATGATTATCAAGCATTGCCGAGAGCAGGTTATGGACAACGCCAATTGTGCGTGAAAGTCTCTAGTAAAATGGAGATTAATATCTTTTATGGGAACGACCTGGGCATAGCCATCGTCTGCGGTGCCGTCCTCCATTCTAAAGCAATGGCTCGCGCAAGCATATCAAAGTGTTTTTCCCAATACGGTTCATCGTATCCCCGAGACTGACAGTTGTCGTTGTCTTGCCCTTACCAGCTGGAGTAGGACTGGCAGCCATTATCAGGATGAGTTTACCCTCAGCCTCTCCTTTCAAGCTTTGAATATATTCCATTGATAGTTTTGCTTTGTAGTGGCTATAGGGCTCCAGATATTTGCTGCTTATCTCAAATCTCTTCTGGGTGAGATCAACAATGTATTTTTTATTAGCATGTTGTGCAATTTCGATATTGGACATTTTTTATCTGTGTTCCTGTAATATTCCATGTATGAGGGGAGGTTAAAAATAGTCAGGATAATGTAAAGTATCCATGTTGTTGAAAGAGTCTTTTTGTTAAATAAGAACTCTTGGATGATAGGCTTCACCGTAAGCTAACTTATTCTATCTAGATCCGCCAGGATCAACTAATTTAAAAGGTCTGTAGATTAAGATTGGTGAATAAAAAAAACAAAAAATGTGGAGAGGTACTGGAAGCGGGTCCATCTGTCGCTGGCAGATGCTCGAAGTTTGCCAATCTTATCTCTCTTCGGATTAGTATCGGGGATTCCGGTTGGGGCTATCATTATCTTATTTCACATCCTGATTGTGACAGTGCAAGGAAGTTTATTGTTCTCTGGAAATTCTGAAAACTACAAATCATTGACAGTTGGTGAGCGATTTATCTTTTTGATTTCTGGTAGTGTCATTGTCGTGGCACTGTTTTATTTTGTTTCAGGCCATTCAGTCGGTCCGGAAGGGCCTTGCATTCATTTAGGTACGGCTGGTGCTAGCCTGATGGAACAATGACTACACCTGCCAAATAACAGTATTCGTACTCTGGTTGCTTGTGGAACGACTGCAGCGATAGCAGCTTCATTCAATACACCATCGGCTGGTGTTATCTTTGCGATTGAAGTAGTCGTGATGGAATATACCATCACTGGTTTTGCTCCTGTTATATTAGCCTCCGTCAGTGCGACTACCATGAACCGGATCATGTTTGATGCGGAACCTGTGTTTAAAGTACCTGCCTTTGAACTCGCGACGTATTTGGGATTGCCGATAATCGTCGTTATGGGTGCGGCTGTTGACGGTTTTGCCGTTGGACTCTTGTGCAGCGGTGGCCCCAGAGGTCATGAGCATAGGTTACGACACTGTGAACGGGACATTGCTTGGAAACATTGCTGTTACAGGATTGCTGCTAATACTGATATTTAAGTTATTGGCTACAGTAATTAGTGTCGGTATGAGTCTACCAGCAGGCTTCATTAGTTCGATCTTATTTATGGATGCGGTGATGGGTAGCTTCACAGGCATGATTGTGGCATCGCTATCTGGTTCAGCATCACCGCCCCGATCTGTATGCCATGTTAGGGATGGGTGCGATGATGAGAGCTGCGCTGCAGGCACCCTTGGCAGCACTGTTAGCATTATTAGAGCTTACCGCCAATCAAAATATCATTTTACCTGGAATGCTTGCCATTATTAGTACGAAATTAACAAGCAAGGAGTTGTTTGACCAACAATCAATATACTTGTTCCAGATTCATGGTATTGGGCTTGACTGTTGTAACGACCCTGTTGCTCAATCCTTGCGGTGTCTGGCGGTGAGTTCGATCATGAATAAGGAATTTTGTATAGTTGAATCCCATATAAGCAAAATTAAAGTGTAGGTTCTGCTGCAGGAAAAAAGCCACATTGGCTGCTCATTTGTCGTGATGCAGGCAGTCTTTTGTTGTCGGCTGCTGATTTAGCAAGGCATATTGAGGAATCTGAAGAAGGGGATATTGATTTACTTGAAATCTCGACGAAACGATTGCAACTGCTGGCTATTACACGGTGTTCAACCATGTAACATGCCCATACTCTTTTGAATGACCCAGATTCCGATGCGGAGGCCTTATATGTAGTACGTCAGACTACTCTAGCAGTCCGATCTATGGAATTGTGACAAGACAGGATATCGAGGAAAGTTATCGCCTTAAAAGTAAAGATAGATTTTATTAATTTTATTTAGTTGATGGAGTCTGTAGCAATAACCTGATAGGATATTGTCTTATCAGGTTATTCGTGGCTGCCTATTTCGACCTCAAAAATGGTTTTTGCGAATCGCTCAGGATAGCTACCACTCAAGACTTTCTTATGAATCCCTTATGACAAAATACGTATTTATTACTGGTGGCGTGGTTTCGTCTTTGGGCAAAGGCATTGCCTCTGCTTCACTTGCAGCTATTCTTGAGGCGCGAGGCTTAAAAGTCACTATGTTGAAGCTAGATCCTTACATAAATGTCGATCCTGGAACTATGAGCCCGTTTCAGCATGGTGAAGTTTATGTCACGGAAGACGGTGCAGAGACAGATCTTGATCTTGGACATTATGAACGTTTTATCAGGACAAAAATGACAAAACGGAATAATTTTACTACCGGCAGAATCTATCAAAATGTAATACAGAAAGAAAGACAAGGAGAATATCTGGGGGGGACTGTACAGGTGATCCCGCATATTACTGACGAGATACAACGATGTATTATGGCTGGTGTGGGAGATGCAGGCGTTGCCATGGTGGAGATCGGTGGTACAGTTGGTGATATTGAGTCGCAACCGTTTCTTGAAGCCATAAGGCAATTACGGATTAAATTAGGCCCCCAACAAACTCTATTCATTCATTTGACGCTAGTACCATTTATTAACACTGCTGGTGAGGTTAAAACCAAGCCAACACAACACTCTGTAAAAGAACTACGTTCTATTGGTATACAGCCGGACATTCTCCTTTGCCGGGCAGCGAGACCCCTGCCTGAGACTGAGCGAGAGAAAGTGGCCTTGTTTACTAATGTGAGTGAGTCCGCTATTATTTCAGCTGTAGACGTCAGTAACATCTACAAAATCCCACGCTTGTATCATGAGCAGGGACTGGACGAAATTGTTGTACAGAAACTTGCCTTAGATGCTCCAGCAGCTGATTTACATGAATGGGATAATGTTGTGGATGCAATGGCACACCCAGAGCATGAGGTTAAAATAGCCATGGTAGGTAAGTACATGGATTTAACCGATTCATATAAGTCACTATCCGAGGCCTTAAGTCATGCAGGTGCTCAGACCAGTACTTGTATCAATATCATATATTTGGATTCCGAAGAAATCGAAAAATTTGGCACGGTGACCCTTGAAGGAATGGATGCCATTCTGGTGCCAGGTGGTTTCGGTAATCGTGGTATTGAAGGTAAGATAGCTGCAGTAAAATATGCAAGGGAGAATGCAATTCCCTACCTGGGCATTTGCCTGGGTATGCATGTGGCGGTGATTGAATTTGCTCGCGATACTTGTGACCTGGGCAATGCAAATAGTACTGAGTTTGATCAATATACACCATATCCTGTTATAGCACTTATAACTGAATGGAAAGGTGCGAGTGGAAATTCGGAGACTCGGGATGAGAGTTCTGATATGGGCGGTACTATGCGTTTAGGTGGTCAGACATGCCACTTGCAGAAAAATACTCTGGTTCGGGAATTGTATAATAAGGTGGAGATTGTAGAACGACATCGACATCGCTATGAATTCAATAATGACTTCCGTGATCAATTAGTGAAAAAAGGAATGAAGATTGCTGGATTATCAGTAGATAAAAAGCTTGTTGAAATTATCGAGCTTGCCGATCACTCTTGGTTTGTAGCTTGCCAGTTTCACCCTGAATTTACTTCTACACCACGAGATGGGCATCCGCTATTTTCCAGTTTTATAAGAGCGGCGGTGGGCCATCATACTGGTAGTGAAATGGAAGTAGTTAATGCGGTTATGTGATTTTGAAGTTGGTGGGGACAATCCGTTATTTGTCATAGCCGGCCCATGCGTAATTGAAAGTGAGCAGTTGGCTATAGATACGGCAGGGGAACTGGCTGAAATTACCAAGTTCCTGGATATCCCTTTCATATACAAATCCTCTTTCGATAAAGCCAATAGAAGTTCCCACGAAAGTTATCGTGGGCCAGGTATGGAAAGGGGACTTGCTATCCTGGCTAAAGTGAAAGAAACAATCAATGTTCCGATATTGACGGATGTACACGAGGATACACCTCTGGAAGAAGTCGCGTCGGTAGCGGATGTATTACAAACTCCTGCATTTCTATGCAGGCAGACAAATTTCATTCAGCGCGTTTGTAGTCATGGCTTACCGGTTAATATTAAAAAAGGACAATTTCTGGCACCCCTGGATATGAAACAGGTCATTGATAAAGCGAGAGCGACTGGAAATAAACGGGTCATGGCCTGCGAAAGAGGAGTAAGTTTTGGCTATAATTACCTGGTAAGCGATATGCGTTCCCTGGTGGTTATGGGAAAAATTGGTTGTCCAGTGGTATTTGACGCAACACATTCGGTTCAACAGCCCGGTGGTCTGTGCAACAAATCCGGCGGTCAACGGGAATTTGTACCTGCCTTGGCAAGGGCAGCTGCTGCAGTCGGAGTAGCGGGTTTATTCATGGAGACACATCCAGATCCTGATAAGGCCTTAAGTGACGGCCCCAATGCCTGGCCACTCAATAAGATGCATGCTCTGTTGAAGGCCTTGAAAGAAATTGATGAGTGCGTTAAGCAATAGTTGTCATTTATCAGCAGATATTGCTTAATTAAAGGCTTACGAGCGATAAAAACAAGTAACTATTAACATAAGACCGAGTACTGGTAATTGCATTCGTGTATAACCAGCATACACTCCAATAATGAAGATAAGTAGAGAATAGAGAAATGGCTGAAATCATAAAAATTCATGCAAGAGAGATATTGGACTCGCGCGGAAATCCGACAATAGAGGCTGAAGTGACGACTGCTACTGGTGCAACTGGTAGCGCAATGGTTCCCTCCGGCGCATCGATTGGCATTAGAGAGGCATTGGAGCTTAGAGACAATGATAAATCCCGCTATAAGGGCAAAGGAGTTCGTAAAGCGATCACAAATATTATGGAAAAAATTGGTCCCGAGGTGATCGGTATGGAAGTGGCTGATCAGGGTGCTATTGATACCACTATGTTGGAATTAGATGGTAGCGATAACAAGCAAAATCTTGGTGCAAATGCTATTTTGGGGGTTTCGATGGCAGTGGCTCACGCTGCGGCAAATGAAGATGGTTTGCCTCTGTATCGCTATCTTGGCGGTGACTGGCCTTTTGACATGCCGGTGCCGATGATGAATATCATCAACGGTGGTGCCCACGCAGACAATAATGTGGATATACAAGAAGTTATGATCTTGCCTGTCGGTGCTGGTAGTTTGACTGAGGCTGTTCGTTACGGTGCTGAAGTCTTTCATTCTCTTAAAGCAGTACTTGGTAAAAGAGGTCTTGCGACCTCAGTAGGGGATGAAGGAGGATTTGCGCCAGATTTAGCTTCAAATGAAGAGGCTATCGAGGTCATTCTTCAAGCTATTAGTGATGCGGGTTTCAGTGCTGGAGAGGACATATTGTTAGGATTAGATGTTGCGAGTTCTGAATTTTACCGTGATGGTAAATATCAGTTAAGTTCAGAAAATAAACAGCTTAATTCCGAAGAATTTCAGGACTATCTAACTCCTTGGTTTGATAAATATCCGATTATCAGCATGGAAGATGGCATGGCTGAGGAAGACTGGGCAGGATGGAGCTTACAAAGTAACGTGTTGGGTCAGGATATTCAGTTGGTAGGAGATGATTTATTTGTTACCAATACAGCGATTTTAAAAAGGGGTATCGATGAACAGATTGCCAATTCAATTTTAATCAAGGTGAACCAGATTGGCTCGCTTACGGAGACATTGGCTGCCATTGATATGGCAAAGAAAGCTGGTTACACTGCCGTTATTTCTCACCGGTCCGGGGAGACCGAAGATACAACTATAGCAGATTTAGCTGTTGCAACCTCTGCAGGGCAGATTAAAACAGGTTCCTTGTCTCGTTCAGACAGGGTCGCTAAATACAATCGTTTAATGAAGATTGAGGAAGAACTTGGCGATCAGGCTCGCTATCCAGGCAGGGCAGCTTTTTACAATTTGAACAAATAGTACATGCAGTAATATCTATAGTTGTTTAATAATGACGTATTGTTGTAGTAACAGCAGTTACCATGAATAAGGAGGTGTCGTGCAGTTTATAAATGCGATATTGATTTTTTTCCTCATTCTACTCCAATACAAACTTTGGGTAGGGCAAGGTAGCTTGCCGCAGATAATCCTGCTGGAAGAGAACAAGATAGCTCAGATTGCGGAGAACAAGCGTCTGCAAAAAAGAAACCAGTCCTTATTTGCTGAAATCCAGGATCTAAAAAGTGGCTTGGATGCAATAGAGGAGCATGCCAGAAGTGAAATGGGAATGATTAAATCAAACGAGGTTTTTTATCAAATTGTGACCATTCAAAATCCCAAGAAAGAACACATTATTGATTGATATTGATGTCAAGTAAGCTAAGATATTGGGCTATAATTCCTGCTGCCGGAATAGGTATTCGAATACGAGCTGATATTCCCAAGCAGTATTTAAAAATAAATAATAAATCAATCCTGGAATATGCGCTTGAGTGTTTTTGCCATCATACTTGTATTGAGGGTGTTGTTGTTGCCGTGGCTGAGCATGATTCCTATTGGCCTGAACTTGAAATAAGTAAAAATGAAAAAGTCATGGTGACCGTTGGTGGAAAAGAACGGTGCAATTCCGTCCTCAACGGGCTTGAATATTTGGCAAAATATGCCGCAGCTGATGACTGGATTATGGTTCACGATGCAGTACGCCCCTGTGTGAGAAAAAGTGATATTGATCTCCTTATTCGCGAACTGGAGGGGCATGCCGTTGGGGGTATTCTTGCCTTACCGGTAAGGGATACAATGAAGCGAGCAGATGAGAACAATGAAATATCTGAGACAGTCGAGAGAGGAGATTTGTGGCACGCGTTGACACCACAGGTGTTCCGTCTCAATGAACTTAGGGAAGCACTGGAACAGTTGGTCAGGCAAAATGTGATTGTTACAGATGAGGCGCAGGCAATGGAAAGAATTGGGCTGCGAGGGAAACTCGTACAAGGTTCTTCGGATAATATAAAAATCACCCATCAAAGCGATTTGTTACAGGCGAAATTGTACTTATTAAGTCAGGGAAATAGTGGATGCGAGTAGGCCACGGTTATGACGTTCATGAGTTTATTGAAGGTAGGCCTATGATTCTTGGCGGAGTTAATATTCCAAGCGAAAAAGGACTTGAAGCCCATTCTGACGGAGACGCAGTTATACATGCCTTATGCGATGCACTATTGGGAGCAGCTGCGCTTGGAGATATTGGCAGCTATTTTCCAGATACAGATAAAGGTTTTAAAAATATTGACAGCAGGATTTTGCTACGTAAGATAATTGAACTAGTTAAGAACAATACCTATACACTGTGCAATGCAGATATTACAGTTATTGCTCAGACGCCTAAAATGGCCCCATTCATTTCAGCCATGCGCGCTTGTTTAGCAGAAGACCTGCAGACAAACATTAACGCTATCAATGTTAAAGCGACTACCACGGAAAAGTTGGGATACATAGGACGTGAAGAAGGTATTGCGGTACATGCGATTGTAATAATTGAGAAAGTTGGCAGTAAGTAATCATTGCTAAGTTCTTATCTGTTTTTTTATTGAGTTGCCAACCCGTGACAAAGATCTTAAAATCACAGAGAACACGGAGATTTTTAGCTAAAATCAATCATTTAAAATAGCTTATAGTTGTATTTTGACTCCTGCTTATATAAATAGAGGTCTGATTGTAATATCCGTGGTTAAACTTCTCTATCGAAGGATACTAAGGAAAGCCATTAGTTGTCTAAGATCCTAGCTATTAGTAGCAGCTAACACTTCAGCATCTCTCATCTGTATGACCAGTTATTTTTTTTTAATATGTGATTGATTGACTGTTTTCAATTTTATAGCAAAATGAACTTCATCAATATTTTTTTAATAGTCCTTTAGCACATTCCGTGGCCAAATGCTCACCTATTTGCCTCGTTATTTCACACATAGTATCTTTTAACGACCATGGTTTTTTGTATGGTCGACCGCTAATTAATGCATCAAACAAATCAGCAGTTGCAACAATTCGTGCTTCAATTGAAATATCTTCACCTTTGAGACCATTAGGATAACCCTTGCCATTAAATTTTTCGTGGTGATTGAGGGCAAATACTTGCTCCCATTTGCAAATAGGGTGAAGGACTGTCTTTGAGTATTTCTTGTCCCATAATTGTATGGGTTTTCATGATTTCCATTTCATCACTATCCAGTGCTCCTTGTTTTAGCAGTATCGTATCGGTGATTCCAATCTTTCCAATATCATGCAGTGGGGCAGCTAACTTGACGATCTCGCAAAAGTCACTGTCCAAGCCAATTTCACGAACGATGATGCTAGATATTTTTCTCATTTGAATCTGATGCAAGCTAGTTTGACAATCTTTGAAATCACTGGCTCGTGCGAGTCGTATAAGTGTTTCCTTTTCCCTCACATGAATTTCATTGATAACATCGCTGATCTTGGTTTCAAGGAAACTGGTTCTATTGCGTATTATTAATTGTTGGCGACGCATTGCGAGCAGATTTCTACAGCGTACTTTACACTCATAGTGGTCGACTGGTTTTGTCAGAAAATCAGTTGCACCAGCTTCCAATGCCTCATACATAACTGATTTCTCATCAATAATTGTGATAACAACAATAGGTATATCCTGGCAATCAGGTAGAGTTCTCAGGCGATGAGTAAATTCAACGTCATCCAACTCGGGCATTTTGTAATCAACCAGGATTAAATCCGATGGGTTGGCCTCAGCGACTTTTAATGCAGATAGATGATTATCGTATGATTTAATTTTTATGTTATCATCAGTACCCTGAAGAACGGTCTCCAGCATGATACGACTAGTAAGCTGGTCATCAATTACCATTACTGTTGCGATCAACGGATGGTTTTTTCTGCTATTAAGGATAACGGTCATTTAGCTTGCTAATTATTTTTCTAGTTGCCTTTTTGATGGTACTAGTGAGTCATGAAAAACTCATAATATCCCTGTACATATTATCTGTTAAATACAGCGCAATATTGCCAACTTATTTAACTAGTATCTATTTTAAGGAAATTTTAATCTAAAAGGCGTTACTAAGCTAACCGTCTGATAAGAACATAGATTACCCCTGTTCCACCATCATTTGGTCGAGCAGAACAATATGCCAGAATATCATTTCTTTGTCGTAACCAGAGATCTACCTTCTGTTTAAGTACTGGTTTGCCTTTTTTTGAGCCAAAGCCTTTTCCGTGGATAATTTTTATGCATTTATGATTTTTAGCTCGGGAATTTGCAATAAATTCAGTTAAGACATTTTTCGCTTTAGACACTATCATTCCATGCATGTCTAATTCTGCCATGATACTGAATCGTCCCTGACGCAATTTGCGGATAACTTTGTCTTGAACACCAGACCTTTTATAAAATAACTCATCTCCTGCTCCAACTTCCGTATAATAGCGCTTACCCTGCACCATTTCAGAAATTACATTCCGAACATCTTCGTGCGTCTTTGTAAGAATTGGCGCAAGCCCTTTTGAATGCGTAAGAACTTTATCTTGTGTTAAGGGTTGAATGCGGTCGACAGTCCTTCGAAAAAGGTTTCTGTCGTTTTCATTTATCCCGTTTGTCTCTGACATTTCCATCACCAGATAAAATTGACCGAAGAGACAACAGCCTACATTAATTATTGCTGAATGCATAGGTGTAGCTATGCTAATTTTTACAAAAGCAATGAAGTGCTCAGCCTAACGACAGATTTCACTTTGGAAATTTGCCATTCCGCGTTAGGCAGTTACTTTTGTACTTTACTCCCTGTATATATGACAGACGAATGATTAACAGCACAATTAAAATGATACTGTAAATGATTGGTAAGCGCAGATCTGATTTTACCAGCCATAAATAATGTAATATCCCAAGAACTGCAATGACATATATGAGACGATGTATGCGTTTCCAGTGTTTACCCAGTCTTTGCATCATTCTATTTGTTGGTGATGGCCAGTGGGAACAACAGTATAAAGGCGGTAAAGCCAACGGTAATATAAGGTCGCTTAACTATATCGGCAGTAATTTCTTGTCAGTCAAAAAACTGATCAAGTACCAGGTAAGTCAGAAAGTGTAAACAGGCATAAGAGAATGTATACAAACCAAGTATTCTTCTATATTGAACAACTAGGTTATATTCGCTTAGCTTTCTTAGCGGCGTGATAGATAAAGTAATTAATAAAAAATTTAGTGTCCGGCCACCGGTGAAGTGAGTGGTTTTTTCAATTGAATTTGTACCAAGATTATTGGTAATACCATCAATAACAAGCAGAAGTAATGGAATCAGGCAAGCCAAAAAATTGTTGGCTTTAAGTACTATTTCACTAAATCTAAAATTTCCTTTTTAGGTTCATGCCGCTATATAAAGAGGCAACACGGTCTTCATAGTCATTAAACATTAATATTTTACGTTTGACAAAATCTTCAATTTGTCTTTTCTTTTTCTGACTCCAACGTTGGCGGTCAACTTTCGGATTTACGTTTGAATAAAAGCCGTATTCTTTAGGTACAGAACGGTTCCAACTAGTGAGGGGCCTCTTCTTGGTAAACTCAATTTTAACGATAGACTTGATACTTTTGAAGCCGTACTTCCAGGGAACTGCAAGGAGAAGTGGTGCACCATTTTGGTTTGGCAGGAGCCTGCCATACATTCCCATCGATAGAATGGCTAACGCGTGCATTACTTCATCGATTCTAAGATCTTCAACATAGGACCATCTCAATATTCTACTTCTTTGCCCTGACATTTCTTCCGGTTGAAAAACGGTAGTAAAGGCGACATACTTTGCATTTGAGTTAGGTTCAAATCGTCTAAGTATTTCTTCCAGTGGAATGCCAAGCCAGGGTATCACCATTGACTAGGTTTCGCGGCGCAACGCATTCTGTAAATACGTTCTTCAAGCTGGTGCGGCTTAATAAAATCCTCTAGTTGATACACTTCCGGTTTATCGCATTCGTCGCTAATTTTTACTGGCCATGGAAAAGGTTTAAACTTGGATAAATTTCTGACTGGATCGCCTTTGTTCGAGCCAAATTTGTAAAAATTATTATAGGAAGTGGCATATTTGTATTTGGTTAGTTATTCCTTTGTAGAATATGGACTCTTCTTAATATCACCTAAAATAATCGACGCCTGAGCTTCCTGTACAGGCCACAGAAACTGCCCACTTGTCATGGTTATCATAGGATCCGATCAAACTGAATCTTGAGGTTTCTTTAATAAACTGGCGACGAGAAAGAAAGTGCTTTTCATCGGTTATTTCGAAGGCTTTGATATCTGATGGTTTTTTAATGAGCATAGCTAATATGACCTTTTAATTTATCTGACAGTACCTCTTATATTAACACTGTCCCACCCAATTTCTAGCATTCTTAAAGAGCTGTATCCACGGTCCTTCTTCATGCCACCAGTCCTTGGGTGACCATGAAAACTGCTTTTTTAGGAATACCCGTTCCGGATGTGGCATCATGATAGTAATTCTGCCATCGTTGCTGGTAAAACCATTAACTCCATCTACTGAACCATTTGGATTTGCGGGATAAGTATTTGCTGGATTGCCCATATTATCTATATACCGCAGACTGGTAATTACTTTGCTTTCGTTACTTTCACTTCTGAATTTTGCCCGCCCTTCACCATGTGCTACAACAATGGGTAGTTTAGAACCAGCCATTTCTGTCAATAGTATAGATGGGGAATCCAAGATTTCGACCATTACCAGACGCGATTCAAATTGTTCCGATGAGTTGCGAATAAAATCTGGCCAGTGTTCTGCTCCAGGGATGATATCTCGAAGTTGCGACATCATCTGGCAGCCATTGCAGACACCAAGGCTAAATGTATCCTGCCTTCCAAAGAAGTTTTTGAATTCGTCAAGTAAATAGTGATTTAACAGGATGGATTTGGCCCATCCGCCACCGGCACCAAGTACGTCACCATAAGAAAATCCTCCACACGCAACTAGGCCTTTAAAATTGCTAAGGGATATATCTTCGCAAAGTAGATCGCTCATATGCACATCAATACAATCGAAACATGTTTGATGGAAAGCTGCTGCCATTTCAACCTGGCCGTTTATTCCTTGCTCCCTCAGGATGGCTAGTTGTGGTTTTATTCCAATATTAATATATGGCGGCGCAACAGTTTGTTCACCCATGTCGAAAGAGAGAGCGAATGACAAGCCGGGATCATCCTGCTCCAGTAATCTGTCATACTCCTGTTGTGCACATTCCGGATTATCCCTTATTGCTTGCAGATGATAGCTTGTTGCAGACCACAGCCTATGTAGTTCAAGTAGTTCTTCCGAATAGATCGTGTACTCTTTATTGAATATGTTTACTTGACGCTTTTCATTTGGTAGCGCGATGATGGATAAATGTTCTTGCCTCAGTCCGGCATCAATAAGAGTTTGCATTACAACTTCCAGTGTCGTGTTTTCAACCTGGATTATGGCACCCGGTTCTTCATTAAAAAGTAAAGGAATGATGTTGTTCTGTTCAGTGTCTAATTGAATATCTACACCTAGCCGTCCTGCAAAAGCCATCTCGCACAAAGTAACAAATACGCCCCCATCCGAGCGATCATGGTAGGACAGTAAATAGCCAATTTCATTGAGTAGCTGAATAGCTTTGAAAAAGGCATGTAATACAAGCGCATCATCAACATCTGCCGTCGCACCGCCAGATTGCTTATATACCTGGGACAATGCAGAGCCACCCAAACGGTTTTTTCCAGCACTTAGGTCAATAAGCAGTAAACTGCTATCTTCATCAAGTTGTTGAAGTTCTGGTGTCAGAGATTGCCGTATGTCAGCAACTACAGCAAAAGCCGTAATATTTACTGACAGTGGTGATATAACCTTTTTTTCCTCCTCTCCGTCGCTCCATATCGTATTCATTGAAAGAGAATCTTTGCCAACTGGAATGGATATATTAAGTGATTGTGCCAGTTCAGAAACAGCCTGCACTGTGTCATAAAGTAATGCACCTTCACCTTGCTGACCACAGGCTGCCATCCAATTAGCCGACATGGCGATGTCTTCCAGCTGCATTATCCTTGCGGCACAGATATTGGTGATAGCCTCTGCAATGGCCAGACGGCCGGAAGCAGGGGCATTGAGTACAGCCACTGGAGTACGCTCCCCCACGGCCATCGCCTCACCAACATAAGCATCATAAGAACTGGCGGTAACAGTGCAGTCTGCTACGGGTGTCTGCCACGGACCAACCATCTGATCTCTAACAACAAGCCCGGAAACACTTCTATCGCCAATGGTTATTAGAAACCGCTTATCCGCTACAGCGGGTAATTGCAGTACGCGCTCTACGGCATCTTCAAGATTAATTTCGCTGCAACTGAATTCTTTTCTGTTGATAGCAGTGTGGTTTACATCGCGGGTCATCTTGGGTGGTTTGCCAAGCAAGACCGGCAACGGCATGTCTATCGGTGAGTTATCGAACTGCGCATCCAGCAGTTTTAATTGAGGGTTTTCTTCAGCTTCGCCAACTACGGTAAAAGGTGCGCGCTCCCTCTCACAGATCCGGGTAAATGTTTTCATGTTCTTAGGACTAATCGCCAATACATAGCGCTCCTGGGATTCATTGCACCACAATTCCATTGGTGACATTCCAGGGTCATCATTCAATATCTTTCTCAATTCAAATGTCGCACCGCGATCACTATCATTGACAAGCTCGGGGAAGGCGTTCGACAGACCACCTGCTCCAACGTCGTGTATTGAAATTATTGGATTGTTTTCATCCATAGCCCAACATCGATCAATGACCTCCTGACAGCGGTGTTGGATCTCGGGGTTGTCTCTTTGAACGGATGCAAAATCGAGGTCCTCGGTACTTTCTCCTGAGGCCATTGATGATGCTGCTCCACCACCGAGACCAATAAGCATAGCGGGCCCGCCCAAAACAATCAGTTTGGCGCCTGCCGGAATAACTTTCTTCTTTACATGTGGGCTACGGATGACACCAAATCCCCCTGCCAGCATTATTGGTTTGTGATAGCCGCGGATAATGCCGGTTGCCGCGTCAGTTTGCTCGAAGGTGCGAAAGTAACCGCAGAGGGCCGGGCGACCGAATTCATTATTAAAAGAAGCCGCACCTATCGGTCCTTCCAACATGATGTCCAGTGCAGATACTATTCTGTTTGGTTTGCCGTTTTGCTCTTCCCATACTTGCTTGAACTCCGGAATATGAAGATTAGAGACGGCAAAGCCGCACATACCTGCCTTGGGTTTTGCCCCTGTTCCCGTTGCTGCCTCGTCACGAATTTCACCTCCTGAGCCGGTAGCTGCCCCGGGATACGGTGATATCGCAGTGGGGTGATTATGTGTTTCCACCTTCATCAGCAGGTGCACATCTTCAGCTTGATAATTGTAACTACCTCTGTCCATATCAGGATAAAAACGTGACGCCTGGTAACCGCGCATAACTGCTGAGTTATCATGGTACGCTGATAATATCCGACCGGGGTTGGCAGCAAAGGTATCACGGATCATGTCAAACAAGGTCTTATCTTTATTGATATTGTCGATGATCCAATTGGCGTTAAAAATTTTATGACGACAATGCTCTGAATTAGCCTGCGCAAACATCATCAATTCAACATCGGTGGGATTTCTGGCTAGTTTTGTAAATGCAGCAAACAGATAGACTATCTCATCATCAGTTAGGGCCAGACCCATTGTTTTATTAGCCTCGTTCAGGACATCAACACCTGCTTGCATTACATCAACAGTATTAAATTGTTGGGCCACATACTGCTTGAAGATAATTTCAGCATCATCAATGTGATCAAGTACAATCTGAGTCATCTGATCATGGATCTGAAGTTTAATTTGGTGTAACTGCTTTGTATCAGGAATAAAAGAACCCTGATAGCCAAGATGCCAAACTGTGCCACGTTCTATGCGTCGAATTTTCTTTAAACCACAATTATGGATAATATCCAGGGACTTGCTCGCCCATGGAGATATGCCACCCGGGCGAGGTATTACCAGCAAACAATTATCAATATTGTTATTGCTTGTCTGTTCAGTTCCGTATTGCAAGATTAAATCTAGTTTTTCATTATCAATTTCATCCAGTTGATCACTTGCTTGAATGAAATGAACAAAATGAGCATTGATACTGGTGATTTCTGCACAAATTGCCTGAAGAGAAGAAAGGATTTTATTAATACGGAAATCGGGAAGTGCGGTACTACCGGGAAATATCTCCATCTAGCGTTTAGTTTCTTAAAGAAGTTTGTATACAGGTAAAAAGACCAGTGTAGCTTACCTTGAATTAGAGGGAGCGACTAGGGGCTGGAGTTTAGTTATCTTACCTCTACTACTTTTATCATGATTGAACTGGATTCATGTCCGCGACGGGGCGCGTACCGGCCAATATTCCCTTCCTCTCGTTATCGAACTCATGCTCGATACCACCTATGTTAATCCACTCGCCGAGGCGACCATTTATAGTCCATATTTGCATACTGAATATCGACTACCCTCCAGTCTCGCTGGCTTAATTGCGACATCTGAGGGGAAATTTACAAAGCAATATTGTCTCCAGCAAGATTTGCCACCACATAAAACCCTGATGTAAGGTATCAATATTCAATATCATCCTGCACTACTATCCCATCAGGTGTCCTATATACATTTTGATTTGCAAAGGGTACAGATTGACCGGTTTCAATAAAAGCAGGCCTGCCTTCGATAGTTTGAAACTGGAAGTCATTATAGTCTTCGGTATTATGGCGTGTACTACGCGTACGATAACGAATTTCATTGCCTGCACTATCCATTGGCGGTCAATTCAAGGCCTTTTTCCCTTTGGTTTATATTTCTGTTGCTGATCCTGGTCTCAGCGGACGAGTAACTACCCGAAACCGAATGTTGATCTTGCATTGAATCGTTGTCTAAATTTTGCCGTACTGAAATGACAAAATTTCTTGATGGCTTACTCAGACTTTGTAATATTTTCTTGATCTCTGCCAGATTACCAGGGCTTGATTTAATAATGAGCTGGTTGTTTATACCCGTATACCCGTTACCGTGCCATTATTGCCAACTAGGGGTTTGATAATTAAAATTATTTCACTTGTATTACGGTGTTGTAGCGGTACAATTTCAATTTTTAACTGTGCGGCAAGGCTTGGTGGATTTATTGAGAGCAAACTAACTACTACAAAGAGGAAATATTTTTTCACAGTGATAACTTTCTAAAATTCGGATCAGGTGTTGCTTTGTCCCAAATTTCCTTAAACTTCTGCAATAAATGTTTAGAGACACCTCGGTCATTAAAGTTTACTGTCCCTTCAAAATTGTCAGGATGCAAGCTGTGCAAAGTAAGCTGTAGCATCTACAGTTAACAAAGTTTCATCAAAATCCTTATTCTCGCTGCTCGGCACACGAAATTCAATATAACTACTCAGGTTCATACCTAAATCGACAAGTCGGTGGGTTTTTAACTATTAATTTTGGTTTAGTTTACCAAAATGCGGATCTTGACGTGACGGTTACTTAAGATCAGCTGTTTCACTGTTTCGGCAACCTCCGGTGTATCAAATAGCGGCGAGTCGAGTTCGGGACTAATTATATCGGTACTTCGTTCACTTTGGTTGACCATTTGTAACGCTGCATCCTGATTGGCCCCATGTGAATTAACACGTATCGCCTCATCCGTTCGCCATAACTCAAATTCTTCAAAATCATGCATACGCTTATATCTATTTTTTTATTCGAATTTAAATAAAAAAATAATGACAGTAACAATTATTCTTGTTTAAAGTTGAAAACCATTTCCAGATGATGGATCCCTGTTTCCATGAAAAGTTCTCCTCCGGTAGTAAATCCATGTTTTTGGTAGAAACCTATGGCATGTTGTTGCGCATTAAGAATAACTGTATTTATATTTTTTTTCGCCGCAATTTCCAGTAGTTTACTTATCAAGAGGCTCCCAACACCTAGGTTTCTGTATGGTTTAAGAACAGCCATTCTACCGATTTGTCCGTTTTTGATAATTCTTCCCGTGCCAATTGCTTCTCCCGTATCATTACTAGCGAGGACATGGATAGCAAGTTCATCAAAGTTATCCCATTCTTCTTCTTCCGAAACACTTTGCTCGTCAATAAAGATGGTTTTTCGAATGTCACGCAAGATATCCTTATAATTAAGCCAGTCAACCTGTTCCACAAATGTTTTCGGTCTATTATTCAATAAGTTAGGAGACCTAAATTAATCAAATTAAAAAAGATCTTGCAAACTTCAGGAATTTTTAATAGAGACTCATATGAATAATAGTTAAGCTTATATTCTTCTGTAAATTTTTTAACAAATCCCTGGAGCTCTATAGGTAAATAAAAGGACTGAGTATTGACAAACAGGAGATAACCTGGCGCCTTTTCTATGTAGGCTGCTCGAGTGGCTGTATTTTGATATAGCGCGCCGCTTTCTTTAAACAGTTGTGCTATTTCGTTAGCAGATATCGGCGAAGGAGGAATATTCAGGTGCATATCTTCGGGTATTTCGGTAACAAATTTGCTAAATTATTGTTCCATATCCTCATCGTTATCGAGAATGCTGCGCATCAAATACTTAACCTTTACTAGGGTGTCGGCAGATATCTGGTCGGCATGTTGCTGCAATTTTAGATCTGGATCAGCATAACGTTCATCGGTGTCTATGTTAAATGCACTATCGATATAGTGGCTGACTAAATCGTATCGTCTTAATGATCGAAAGCCTATGGAATAAGTCATGCATTCATCCATTGCGGTACCGTGGCGGGCAAAACCGAGTGGTAGGTAAGACATATCTCCAGGTTCCAGAATTCATTCATTATCAAAATTGAAATCTCTAAGGAGCCTTAAGTCCAATCTAGGTACCAGATTATCGTCATCCTGTTTATTACCCACAATCAGCCATTTTTTTCCTGCCGATAGCCTGCAATAAGAAGACATCATATTGATCAACATGGGGGGCGGCGCTACTGTGAATTGGTAAATAACTTATCATCAAATCGTCAATACGCCAGTTTGGGATGAAACTGAAAGCCTTGTAAAAGTTCTACGTTATGCACTAAGAGAGTCCAGTGGCTCTCTGGAAGGCTATCTGTAGCCAGCCTGCCGTGAGGCTCCTGAATAACTTGTCAGAGATATTCACCCTTTTTCTCAATAACCAATCTTGATTCAACCGACTTGCTACATGCAAGTTCTGCTAACTCATTCCATGAGATAAAAGGATTCAAAGCAGGGAATAGCCCGTTTAATCAGAAAGGGTTTCTTTTACAATAGTTACTTAGAAACTTTTCTGTCGATAAACCGCCAAGTACCTGTAATTTGTCCTGCGATTCTGGGTACAACACCATTACTTCGTGACTCATGAATCAGTTTGCGTTTTTTTCCGCAATCGCTTTAGCTTGCTCTGCTGCATTACCGATGTAATTTGCTGGGGTCATAGCAAGCAGCCTGGTTTTCACGTTCTCGGGTAATTGTAGATCGTGTATGAAGTTCTGTAGGGAATTTTGATCAATCGACTGTCCACGAGTCAACACCTTTAATTTTTCGTAGGCATTTCCAATTCCATAGCGGCGCATGGCTGTTTGTATAGCTTCTGCTAATACCTCCCAGGATTCATCAAGATCCTTGTTGAGTTTTTCTGGAACGACTTCAAGTTTACTAATTCCTTTGAGACAAGATTGATAGGCAATTAATGAATGTGCAATACCGGTTCCAATATTTCGAATTACCGTTGAATCCGATAGATCCCGTTGCCAGCGAGAAATAGGTAGTTTCTCTGCAAGATGTGAAAATATGCTGTTAGCAATACCGAGATTTCCTTCCGCATTTTCAAAATCAATAGGATTGACTTTGTGAGGCATGATCGATGAACCAATTTCCCCAGCAACGGGTTTTTGTTGGAAGTATCCCAGAGAAATGTAGCCCCAGATATCTCGGCAAAAATCAATCAGAATAGTATTGGTACGGCAGAGAACATGGAAATACTCCGCCATATAATCGTGCGATTCTATCTGAGTAGTATGCGGGTTCCATACTAACCAGAGGGATTCAACAAATTCTTTCGAAGTTACCATCCAGTCGATCTCAGGATAGGCTGCTAGATGTGCATTAAAATTCCCTACTGTCCCATTAAGTTTGCCTAATACTTCAATAGCACGCAGTTGCTGCAATTGGCGTTCAATCCTGTGCATGAATACCGCTATTTCCTTTCCCAAAGTGGTTGGCGAGGCAGTCTGACCATGAGTTCTTGACAACATGGCCTGATCTGCATGACCCTCAGCCAACGCCCTCAGCTTACACATAATATCTTCTATGTTGCTTAACAGATATTGTTCACGGGCATCTGCCAACATTAGAGCATGGCATAGACTGTTAATATCTTCCGAGGTACATGCAAAGTGGAAAAACTCAGTAACCTTACTCAGCTCAGTGTTGGAAGAAGTTCTCTCTTTCAGGAAATACTCTACAGCCTTCACATCGTGGTTAGTGGTGTTTTCAATATCTTTGACTTGCTTGGCCTCTGCAAGAGAAAAGTCGGCAATGATAGACTCAAGGGCCTGATTGGCCTCTTCACTTAAGGGCTTAATTTCGTCTATTTGTGGATGTGCAGCCAGAGTTTGCAACCACCTGATTTCAACAATTATGCGATAGCGAATGAGGCCATATTCACTAAAAATATCCCGTAGTCCTGCCATTTTGCTTCCATATCGGCCATCGATAGGTGATATAGTTGTTAAACTTGTAAGTTCGTTCATAATTTTCTACTTAATAAACAAGCCTGCAGCAAGCTAATAGGGCATTAACACTGTCATGCCGGGTTTATTCCGACATCCAGTCAAATAGAGTCCCGCTATAAGCGGACAGTATCTTACTGGATTTCTGCCTCCACAAGACACTACCAAATTAAAGCTCATTCAGCGACAACTCCCGGATGATTAATGCAAACAAGTACATAAAGATACCGATTCCCAGTTGAAATTATCCAATATACAGTATGGCTTTATTATCGATTTAGTTTGAGTCATCAAAATATTAAAGACTTATTGGATCAACGTGGGATTATAGTTAGCTATGAGTCAATTCGGCCATAGTACAATAGACTTAGTTCTAGCTATGCTAGAAGACTGCGTCGAAAGCATCAGGGATACGGGGATACATTTTTCATCGATGAGGTGTATATGCAAAAGCGACGTAGTGCTAACGCCGCAAAGTGATTCTTTATAAAGATTGGTGAAGAAATACATAGGTGAGC
>Ga0056107_100045_pt1 | contig 23047 bp, 39 predicted proteins | sample WorMetcrassitun2_FD_77006 | JGI IMG/M metagenome (GOLD analysis project Ga0056107, IMG submission 77006) | Marine gutless worms symbiont microbial communities from Max Planck institute for Marine Microbiology, Germany - Olavius crassitunicatus.2 ...
ATCGATAATAAAGCCATACTGTATATTGGATAATTTCAACTGGGAATCGGTATCTTTATGTACCTGTTTGCATTAATCATCCGGGGGTTGTCGCTGAATGAGCTTTAATTTGGTAGTGTTTTTATAACATATGGTTTGAACCGTTGAAGCGAGGTTCAAAGATAAAAATTCTGAGTTTGTCCGGATCTGGATCATCCCATGACAAGGGTCCAGTTCCTTGTTACTTAAACCGGAACTTCCCCTGCCAAAAACGACGACAACCTTTTCTCCCATGCTACTTAGTTCGTTAATCTCACGCAATGCCCTTTTCGGGCCACATACTGGCCAAGAAAGATTTCTACGGCGAACGCTGGTCGCAAATACCTTGCTGCAGTCCGAGATGGCCTCTTCTAGAGAATCATATACCGATGTTAACATTAGTATATCGTCCACACCGTACAATGTATACTGTTCTAATTTGGAGGTTATTATGCACCCAATGTTGAATATCGGGATACGAGCGGCCCATGCTGCTGGCGATCATATCGTCAAATATATAGATCGAGTAGAGAGCATGAACATTGACAGTAAGGGGCGTAATGATTTTGTTACTCAAGTCGACAGACAGACAGAAATTATTATTATCGATGCTATTCAAAAAGTTTACCCAAAACACAGCATTCTGGCGGAGGAAAGTGGGGCACAAGGTGATGATGATTATCAATGGGTAATCGATCCCTTGGACGGAACCACCAATTTTTTACATGGATTCCCTCAGTTTGCCGTATCCATTGCACTCAAATTCAGAGGGGAACTTGATCAGGCTGTTGTTTACGACCCTTTACGCCAGGAATTGTTTACAGCAAGTAAAGGAGCAGGCGCATTTCTGAACAAGAAACGCATTCGTGTTAGTAAACAAAAATCTCTGGAAGGCGCGCTATTGGGGACGGGCTTTCCCTTTGGTAATAACAATAATTTGGAAGAATTTATTGAGAGCTTCCGTTCAATTTATCTACACACTGCTGGTATCAGAAGAGCTGGCGCTGCATCTCTTGATCTAGCTTATGTTGCCTGCGGACGCCTTGATGGATTCTGGGAATACGGCTTAAAAGAATGGGATATAGCTGCAGGTGTATTACTCAATCTGGAAGCTGGCGGCCTGGTTGGTGAGATTAAAGGCGGTAGCGATTATATTAAAAGCGGGAATATTATTCTAGCAAACCCCAAGATTTATGAGGAAATGACAAAATTATTTCTTCACCATACAAAATAATACTAACAAACTATTGCTCACTCTTTAGCTAAAGTCATGACCTATAAGTTATCAATAATTATCCACTGCTTTAACGAAGTGACTACCATAGAAGAATTGCTACAAAAAGTAGTTAACGCACCGGTAGAGAATAAGGAAATTATAGTGATTGATGATTGTTCAACTGATGGTACGAGAGAGCTTATATATAATAAGTTAAAAGGATCAATTGATAATTTGATTTTACTTAAGACAAATAGAGGAAAGGGTGCAGCATTAAGATGTGGAATTGAAAATGCAAGTGGTGACTATATTATTATTTAAGATGCTGATCTGGAGTACGACCCTACCGAATACCAAAAGCTGCTTAAACTCATACTGGATGGAAACGCCGATGTTGTTTACGGAAGCAGATTTCTCGACGGTGATTCACATCGTGTGTTGTTTTTCTGGCACTCCATGGGCAATCACTTTTTAACTTTCCTCTGTAATATGTTCAGTAATCTCAACCTGAGTGATATAGAAATATGTTACAAAGTATTTAAGAAAGAAATTATTAAAGAGATTTCATTGAAAGAAAATCGATTTGATTTTGAGCCGGAGATTACTTTGAAGATTGCACGAATACCTGATATCAGGATTTATGAGGTGGTGGTTTCATATTTTGACCAAACCTATCGTAAGGGAAAAAATAAATTGAAAAGATGGGGTAAGTACGCTAGTTTGTATAATTAAATATGGTTTACTCAGGATCGATTAGTCCAATAGTATGATTTAAACCAAATTCCGCTATTAGATTATTATATGTAATAAAATTTCACACTAAATATCAAAGAAAATTACTGTCTAGAAATTAAGCCGATCGCTTATCCGCTTCTTGCGCCCCGGGTATTTATATCTTTGTTTTTTAATTCTGCTAATTGCTGTTTTCTATTTTTCTTCACCTCAAATGATCTGGTAGTCGGGTTTTTATCTGATGATACAATTTATTTGCTTCAGGCCGAACTTTTCTCCCCATGGCATACTGAAAAATCAGCCGTAGTAAATTTTGTTCGCGAAGAAAACCGATTTCCACCGCTGTATCCATTGCTGCTTGGTATAATTGGTGTTGACTCAGATACTCCCATCCTGGCCTCAATAATAACCATTAGTTTTTTAATTCTGTCTATTTTGCTAATAAGCTGTTGGACGAAAAAAGAATCCAGAGATGGAATGGTGTCAATATTGGTACCTTTGCTAGTTGCATTTATACCAAGTACCTTAGTTCTTTCCCAGGGCTTGTGGAGTGAATTCCTCTTTATGTGTTTTCTCTATGGCGCTTTTATTTGTTTGTTCAGGAACAACGATTCTAGTGAATATTGATTAGCTGCTGCCATATTTATTAGTTTGGTCACTCTAACACGATCCATTGGCGTTGCTTTTGCCTGCAGATGTGCACTACTGCTAATTCTTAAACAACCTAAATACTATTTAGTTTATATTGCAATTTCCTTTTTACCCTTCCTGACGTGGAATTACATGCGAAGTATTCGCTTTGCGTACCCAAACTACATAGATGATTTGCAAATCAATAATCAATTAGCATCGTTAGATAGTTTTGCGAATGCTCTATCGGCCAAGCTGGATATATTCAGTGAGTCATGGTTCTGGTTGTTTTCGGTTATTCCGCCAAACAGCTCTTTGCTACTAATTATATTGGTAATATTGCTGTGCCTTTTCATTATTGGTTTTATTATCAGAATTTCACAATTAAAACCGGATGCCATTTCAATTCCTTTTTATATTGGTGCTATATTGGTCTGGCCATATGATAGTGTCTATTTTCTATCATGCTTTCTATTCCCTTTACTACCCTTATTGCTTTTCTATATGTGGGTTGCATTACAGCACGAATGGATAGGCCAAAAAAAATCGTAAATATTTCATCTTAGTATGAATGGCTTTAATTATTTCGGTTGCGTTTCCTTTAACAAAGCAGTTTGTCTCCAGAGGTTTTACAGATGTTGGGGAAACCCTAAATCTCTACCAGCGTAGTCGATTCTGGCTTATTGCTCCAACCCTGGCCAGCGCCATAGAAACAGCCAAGGATAACAAGGCTATTATCGAAACACTTCCCGATATTCGAAGTTACATACCCATAAACGATTGTGTTTATACATTACAAACACTCATCGTAATGTTGTATGCGAAACGTATTGCCGGTATATTTTCACCAATAGTTAATTCTGAAGAAGAACTCATTGAAAGTGCCAAGACATGCAGGTTTTTCCTGGCCGGCCCAGTAACGGATTTGTATCATTCTTACCCTGTCTACTATCCAATGCAACTTATAACTAACGAGGAGCTATACCAAACTATTCCATTTTGTGCAGAGGATAGAGCTGAAAGTGAGCTCTTTATTTTCTTAATCAAACGCTCGGTTGATTAAGCGCGGTAATCAAATAACTTTGTTCAACAATGAGTGTAATTTACTTCCCTGATCTTCTCAGGTCGGTATGTTGAGTTCAGAAATTATCTTGTTATTTAATTGATACTCAATTAATGATATCAAGCTTTCATAACTAAGTGGCTAATACAAGCAGACTGGATTTGCTGAAAGAAGTGTAGATATAACACCAACATTTGATGTAATTACGGGCAATCTACTAGCGATCATCTCATAGGCTTTTTGTGGAAAGCAGTACTCTCAAAAATTACTGTTAAGGTTGCAAATAACACCAAGGTCTAAAGCATTAAACAGATCGTGGATCAATTTGTAGTCAAGCTCTCCGAGATAGTGAATTTGTTCTACTTCAGATATTTTTAAGCCATTATCTAAATGCCAGACTAGAATGAGGTGAATATTCTCACGATCTTCCAGCATCTTGCAAAAAGCTAGCGACAATACGTCAACACCCCGCTGACGATACAAAGCACCTGCTGTACCATTAATATACCATCTTGCGATAAGCCAAGTCTTTTTCTCGTGGTTTGCTTATCTGCGTCATAAAAAATAGTCGGATAAGACTGCGTTCTCTACTATAAGCAATTCACCGCTCGGTTTATAAGCTTCACAAACGTAGTCCCTTAGTTTTTGTGATACTACAGACACGCCATCTGCTTTACCGACCGCTTTCGAGAACAGGTATTTGATACCGGATATTGACGTTGCCCTATAACTCTCAAAATTATCGTACAAGTCTAAACCGCAAGGAACACTATATTTTGCAGCTAATTCAGCGGCAATAATTACATTAAAACAACCCGACACACCTGCTATTACATTTGGTTGAATATTTTCTATTAATCGACAAAGCTTTATGTAGTAGTTTCTAATCCCGGCAAATGGATTTAGCCTTAGCCTAATAGATAGCCACTCGAAATTATCTATATTTATGCTATCTGGTTCTGTTTGTTTTCGATATGATAGGCACGATACAATTACGTTATTTCCGATGCTATTTAAGTATTTTGGTATTTTGTAAAATCTCCCGTATCGATCCCTCGGCAAGTCTTTTGCCATATAGTATCGTTTTGTTAAAAATAATATTTTCATACGTAGCAGCGAATTAAATTCTTATAATGATCCTCTAATTTTATTGCGCTTGACAGTTAGCAATGTTTAGGTAAATTTGAATGACTGCGTAATATTTCTTAAACAAATAAATTACTCACTGGTAGATAAATTGAAAAGCAATAATATTGACACTAAAGATAATAGGCAACGACATATCCTAAGTGTTATTACGATATGTCACAATGAGATTGACTGTATTGAAGAGACTTTGCAAAGTATAACGGAACAGAAGTGCAGCAATTATGCATATATAGTTATTGATGGTGGTTCTACAGATATAGTTATTGATGGTGGTTCTACAGACAGAACTCTTGATGTAATAAAAAACTATGAATCTGAAATTACATATTTTGTATCTGAGCCGGATGGTGGTAGAGCCGATGCAATGAACAAAGGTGTCGAAAGATCTCATGATGAGTACATCCTTTTTTCACGTCGATGACTATTTATATTGTGAGAGCAGTCTTAGAGATTTGGTGAATTTAATTGACAAACGGCCGGGAAAATATATTTACGCATGTGATATTATTTACAAATGTGAAAATTCTCAATCACATCTAGTCCCAAGAGGATTCAGTTTCTAGCATAACATTAAACTCGGAATTTACCATCAGGGTAGTATATGTAAAAGAGCACTCTTTCGATCAGTTAGTCTTTTTGATACAAGTTTTGAAATTACCATGAATTATGATTGGTTTTTACGATGCTATCATCAAGAATGCAGTGTTGAAATACTACCAATAATTCTTGCAGCAATGCGCAATATCGGCATTAGCTCCCGTCACGAATTCAACTCATTAAATATTCATTTTAAAGAGGAAGAAAAAGCACATATTAAAAATTGTAAAAAAACTGCTACGAAGGTTTTTATACTATGCCTGGTGGTATACTTATTCCAAGTATCATTTCCTAATAAATACTAGGATAAGCACTAGTTCACTGATAATTTTCCTGAATACTCCACGAATAAGACTTCTGTTTAGACAGAATGCATTTGATCATTTGATAAATTCTGAAATTGAGTTATGTGCTTTTCTAGTTTTTATTTTTACTCCATTTCCTGGAAGGGCTTAATTCAAATAACTAGTAAAAATCCCTAATAATTCTCTCATACGCCCATAGTAATTATGACTATTTATTGCTCGCTGCTGACCTGCTAGCGCTACATCTCTTCTTGATTCGTTATGGTCGAGGTAATATTTTATTAGTTTCATACAGTTGTTGATATTATCGTAGGCGACAACTTCTTTTCCAGGTATAAAAATATCTGCCAGATTATCATTGTTACCAGTTACTAAATATGCGCCCATACTAGTAGCTTTGAATAAGCGCATATTGTTTGCGTAGTTTTTTGCAACTTTGCTGTGATAATTAAGAGTTATCTTCGGCCGACCCAGGATATTGTACATTTTTACATCCCATACCATTCCCTGATAATGCTCGTGAATAGGTGACTTAACGGAGATCGTATCAATACCCATACCCCGGTATTTGTATTGGGAATAGTCCGTATAGCTCTTCCAATAAAGCTATGCGCTGCCTATAATCTTTCGATAACATTCCAACAAAGCTTAGCGGTATATTCTTCGAGTTGTTACTCACTGCTTCAAGTATTTTCGGTTCAAATGCGAAGTAATTGAGTTCAGCTTTTACCCCTTGTGCACGAAAATAATCAACGAGATTTGACAGTGGGCGGATCATTAGATCACATTTCTTATAGGACTTTATATCTCCCAGCGGCGATGCGACTTGACCAACCAGCAGTTGCGTATTTTTTGGCAAGTCACTAAATACCTTATCGTTAATAATGCCAACTGCCTGATTCAGAATGACATCTGGATGATAATATTGAATTTGTTCGTATAGTATTTTATCGAGCAATTGATCACTTACGCTTATACGTCGTAATACTTCCCGTGCATAAGATGCTAATTTTACCTGTCTGTTGATTTAGCAAAACATTCTGTAAGTGAACCAGGCCCGCTCATAATTTCCGCGAATATTCCCCTAACATCCCATATTCCTTAGCCCAGCTTAGCTGTAAAAAATATATTGTTAGGGTAGGTATCACAGGCTTCATGACCGTGCTCCTGCATGTTTCTACTATAGAGATCTGTCACGCCAAACAGGGTTTCATGACTAACTGTGATTTGTGATGCAAAACTATGGTTTGTTAAGCCATCATTTTCATTATACATGCTATTTAGAAATGGTTCATAATCAGTATTAATAACGAGAATACGTATATATTTTGGTGCTAATCATGTTTTTTTAAAACAAAAGTGGCCACAGTTCTCGTATTACTTTTGCCTTGTCGCCGTGTAGCAAAACACTAGATAACAATTTGATTTTTTCAATGACTCCGTTTAGCCAGGAATGATAGACATGTACTTTTCTTTCCAGTTGAAATCCGTTCTTCAGAAACTCCTCAATTAATTCATTCTGCGCAAAGTAGATCCACGAAGTTTCTATATTATATTGGGCACCTATGAAGAATCATGCAGGAGTAGCTTACACAACAAGCTTCTGAAATCGTCTTCTTATAATTGGAGATATGTCCGAGCACACCACTTAATAAAACAACATCGTAACTATTATTTTTGTAACTTAGTTGAGTCAAATCCTCTATATCGAAATCTAGATCTCCATAATAACTTCTAGCTTTCTCTGTCATTGACTGTGAATAGTCTGAACCACGGTATTTGATATTTTTACTTGTATGCTTTGTTATAATGCCGTTGTAATAGTCTAATGCACATGCAGCAGGGATATGTTATTTATTTCAAGCTTATTCAATACATCGATTAACAGAATAAAAACGGGATCTACAATACCGTCCGCAAGATTACTCAGTTGTTGATTGACAACTTTTTTCTGTAGCGCAGAAATATTCTCATCCTTCCAATTTTCATTCATACTACTTAGTTGTTGCTTATCTGCGGCAGTTTTCGACAGAGAAAGTGTTTGAGTCTCTGTATAAACTTTATGCGTCAACTCTAACTTTTCATTTTCTGATAGTGGTTTACCTGATTCTTCAATTGTCGATTTCATTTTCTTTTCTCTTCCCGCTCGCGGCTCCAACAATCTTCTATAAATTCACTGTGTCAAGCGATAGCACAGTATTTTGTGTACACGCCACCATATATCGGTCTACTCATTTGTTTAAAGAGATTTATTCATGGATTCGATATGCCCCTACTACTTCTAGTGCAAAGGATAGCCGGCTCTCCTTTGCTAATCTGGTTTAAACAAATTTTGGCCAGCGATAGAAATAATTGCTCGAGTAAATTGCAGGCACAAGAAGTAAACATTGATGAATTTCAAATAAAGCAAAGGCGCATTTTTAATAAAAAACCTATTCATAAATACAATATTATCATGTGAATCAATATCAAACTTTGACTTTAAATAACTATGCATGCTCGTATCTGTTTCATAGCAAAGCGTGATCTGGAAATCACAATTTTTTGCTTGAAGAAAGAAATCCAGATCGCCTAGATAATGTGGAGGCCTATTGACATCAAAATTAACCAGGGGAAAACCATGATAGGAATTAGTGTAAACCGACCACTTAATACATCGACTCCATCCATCATAATACCTACTCGATCTATATCAATCTGTGAGCAGGCAAATCTACTCCAATTGACAGAACAGGCTCAGTCATATACTAAATTTCTATTTATTACATCACTGGATACCGAACCGATTATTGCTGTTGGATGTACTTTGGAATAATAACATAGCCTTCCTATAGTATTTTTAGCAATAATCTGATCATTATTAACAATTATTATGTATTCCGCGTCAGGACAATTATTCAAAACATAATCACAACTCATTCGAGCAAAGCATGTCCACTACAAATTACCATCTCCAGTTAATATAACTACTTCCAGGCAGTAATGGCTTAGAGACTCAAATATCTCATCAGCAGGCCCATCATCAACAAGCATTGCTTTGTGGACTTGAATGGTTTGATTTCTGAGTGAATCCAGGAACTGTCTGGCTTTGTCTCATCGGTTGTAGACTGCAACTACTATATAAATCATTTGTATCTTTAGTTTACTCCGCAGGCCTTATCCAACCAGATTTCTAGTATTATAAGTTTGTATACGTACATTAATTTATGACAATTAATTACGCCTAAACGGTTTTAGAGAAATAAGAATTTTGACTAAGTCAAAACGAGAGATATATTTGTTCTGTACGAGATAACCATTCCACAACAAGTGATTATAACGTTTATATACACCTACCAACCAATCCATGGCCGGTGGGGTGAATCTCTGTTTTGGTTGATTCAATATTTCCTTCGGTAAGTAATTTTTCAAAAACTCCTTCAAGTCTGCTTTTGGATCTTTTCGAAAAGTCCTGATATATTTTTTATTAGTAGAAATCGCCAGTTCTACTAATTGATGAACAAGAAAGGGCGTTCGAAGCTCTACAGAGTTAGCCATACTTAAACGGTCACCAAGTACAAGCGGATCGGCAAGCAACCATGTATCACAAAGTGTTTTAATCATTTGCATGGGAACATCTTCACAACCCTACAGTTTACTAAACTCTTGTTCGTATTCTTCGGTACACCTTTTAGAGTTACCTTCATCTCAGAGGTAAAGTACAAGCACTTAGAAGTTTCGTTGAAAAAATAGTACAGGGGTTTCTTCACCATTCTACCCCTAACTAAATACAGTCACCTGTTACGTCTATCTAGCAGTGTAATGACGAATATGCCACAAAGGTAATCTAAAAACCAAATTCCATACATTTCATAAAGATAAGGAATAACTTCCCCATCTCCTTCACTTTTGAATCTGCAGCCATTGCCAATAAGTTTTTCCTTCAATTCTATATAGATTATAAATCTCTTCATTAAATAGCACTATGATCTGCCTATCGCTCGTTTTGAATGGTTGCTGCGCGTGGGCGATATAAATGATACTGAGTCTTCTCATTCCCAGTACTATATTGTTTTCCATATGCCATCCTTCTCCATCTGGACCACGATGTTCAAGAACCTGACGCATAATAGTAGCAACATGTTCAATATCTATATCCATATCTGCATTATTGCTAACTATTCCTGCTAATCTACACATCTCAGTTATCTAATTTCTTATTCGGTAATTAAATACAGCTACCAAACTATTTTCCTTTTCTTAAAATGTATATTGAGTTGTCGTCAATATTCAAAGCATTAAAGAATCTGGTAAGCAGATGATTTATCTTAGTATTATGAATTGCCATCATTAATCGTCTCACGATCTTCACTCGTCTTTCGTCAGAAGAAGTTGATGACCAGTAAGCTGAGAGTTTACCAACACTCAGCAGCAAGAACAGATGAATCCACTGATAAAAAAGCCAATCTGAATGCGTAATAGTGTGGAACTCATGCAGTCTAAAACCTGACTTTTCAGCGGCAAATTGTAGTGATTTGCTGGAAAAATGATGGAGATGAAATATGGTATACTAATTTATCCAATACTTTCAGGCCCCAACCAAACACATTTGGCGTACTCAATACCAAGACACCATTTGGTTTAAGCACTTTTTCTATTTCACTTAATGTTTCCATTGGATCGAGCATATACTCAATTATTTGATCCAATATAACGTAATCAAAATAATCCTGTTTATAGTTTTTTGCTTCAAATGGACCTATATCAATTTTTAAATCCATTGTTTTTATAAAATGATGTAAGCCTTCGTCAGTATCTACATCATATACATCACATCCTCGCTTTACTATGGTAGCCAAGAGATTCGCAGAAATCGCAACCTATATCTAAAATACGTACACTTTTTGGCACCCAACAGTATGCGTGACTACTTAAATCATCAAGCCAGGAGTTGAGCCCTCTTTTCTCTTTATGTGGACTGTATAGTTCTGCGGTGAATGCTGATCCTGGATAGAAGTTCATATACAAATTAGATAGTTCACTTGTACTAAATTTTTCTGCTAAAAAATGATGGCTGCACTTACGACAGACCAGCGATGTGAATTCACCTTGGCAGCCATAGCGATCATCATATAATTGCATTTCTTCTGCTGTTTCACTTGAACTACATATTAGGCAATTCATACGGTTTTTTTCAAAGCCCAGTAGCTCCCTTCTAATTGGTGTGGTTCGTTGCAATCATCAAATTTTATAATATAATATGTCTTATTACCAAATATCAAACGCTGATATAGAGCTAATAAAAAACCATGGGGGTAATTTCTCAAAGGTAAAGTAGTTTCTAAGCGGTGTATGCTCAGCAAAACTTCGTCATAAAAAATAATCGCCCGCCATTGCTAGCCTGGGATTAACTACACCCACTTTACGTCATATTTCAGAACGTCAGAAAACACTATCTTGCTGAATAAAATTCAATATTGGCCCATATAGACCTTCCCTTATCCAATCCTGCTGATATAACAGACAGTCACCTTCTTTGTATACTGCTGATGTCTCGTCAATATATGATGTGATACCCTTGAGCCATAATACTTTTGGGTACTTCTTCAATACCATACTTATTGTTTCGAAGGCACCTAGACAATATACATCATCCGCATCGATCCAGGCATAGATATCTCCCGATGCCATTAAAAACCCTTTATTTATAGCTTCGTACATGCTCAAATCCTGCTCGGAGACGAATTGAATATTTACACCATTACAACCAACCGGGAATTTATTAGATCTCAGGAGATGTTCATAGGAGCTAACTATTCCACTTGTTCGATCTGTTGAGCATTTATCCATAATTATGTACTCAATTTCGAAGTCACCTTTCTGACTAATTACGCTCTCTATTGTCTTGCCAATAAAGTGCTGACTATTAAAGGAAGAAGTAATAATGCTGTATTTCAAGCTTTGTAACCTAACTTTACTACAGGCAAATCGAGCGATAACCTAACTGGAGGAATTTTTCTTTTTAGCGTTGGCAAAATCAACATTATCCTTTATTTTTTTAAAGGGCCACTTTCACCACTCGCTATCTAGCAAGCATGCTATTTGTTCGGTACTGGATTGCCTCCAACTATTGAATACGGCTCTACGTCCTTTACTACAATAGAACCCGCTGCGATTACGGCACCTGTTCCAATAGCAATTCCTCCCAGAATTACTGCATTAGAGCCAATTCAGACATCATTCTCAATAATTGTTTTAAAAGTACTGTCGTCAAATACCTTATCATCACGCAAGACTCGTATAACACTACCATTGTTATTTGAATAGAAAGCGGGGTATGTTGAAACAAACTTGCTGATCGGGTGTTTCACCAACCCAATTTTCACATCAGATGCTATAGAGCAGAATTTTCCGACGGTTATATTATTGAGCAAGGTAGTCATGCCAACATAACTGTAATTGCTTATACTAGTATTCATAATATTACTTTCTGGAAGTACGAGAACATATTCTCCAAGTTGAACGTCACTCAAATTTGCTTTGTCCATAATCTCACACGTTAGATTTGCTGTCCGCCACATATCGATAGACATTACTAGCTTTAACAAAATACCAATATGTCTAAGAATATTTTTGATTCTCCCCATTAATAATTACAAAGTGCGTCATAATCAACCTTTGGGGAAACATCCATATAATGATCTTTATCTGCATTGGCATTATAGATATTCTCTTTTAAAGTATAGAGACATTTATATTTATGAAAAATATAAGCATGTCTGTGCATCTGGTATTCAGCATCTGCAAATGGTAATCTGTCTTTATCAGGTTTCATGAGATGTTCAGTCTTCTCATTGTAGAAATATATTAGTGGTCCCTTAAGCCAATCATGATCAATTCCCAATAGATAAATTTCCTTAAACCATGCATATATAGCTAAATAAATAGTAGCTTCAGAAACAGACCAGATTGCTGGCAATTTGGATATATCCAAATGTGAAATAGGTGCTTCACCCCATTCCTCACAGTCGTACCAAAATATCAATTTATTCTTGCAATAGCTTGTGATCTGTAATCAATTTCTTATCATCAATGTGTAGAAATATCTCAGCATTTAGGGTGTGTGCTTCTATTTCTCTGAGCCATGGCACTCATTTTTCAGGGATATTTAGATGACCATGCGATTCCAAAATAAGCGATAATACGTGATAGATTGGTTTGAATAAAGGGTAAACCGGATGTACAAATGTGTTACTAGCACTGATTACATTTTCTCCTTGCAATTTGGTTAAATCCTGTTTTTTTATGGAGGATCCAGCTCCCAGAATAAAGCAATGCTCACCTTTGTGTTTGTTCTCAAGTTTCTTGCTTTCGTGAACAAATCTATTATCTTCTTCTGTCAGCCTATTCTCGTTGGTGCTTTGTGGTCGTGAAACTAATTTTAAGATCACTGATGGTAGCAGCCAGGCTTTAATAAACCCCTTTACATGTAATTTTTTCATGAATTAAATCAATATCTTTCTATTCTTAGAAGGCTACTATAGTTGGTTAATGGTCTAGCCATTTAATAACTTCAAATACTTCAGCCTTCTTTACACTTATTCTTTGGCCAGCATTCTCGGTTTCATTTTTAAAGAAGGAAATCCATTCTTCCCCAGGTCCTCTCCATTTCAGACTCATGTGCTTCAATGACTTTTTTCTTAACATCCCAATATTTATAGATATTAATATAAAAATTTCCACTAAATGCCTGTGTTGTGTGATACTAATTACTTCGATATATCAACATCCTGGGTACATGTCTGTAACCATGAAGTGATGCCTTGGCCAAAGCTACATGATCATGGTGAATATCATTTGCTCGATAAGCATAAATCAATTCGATTTTTTTTCTTCGACCAATTTCAATATTTCTATGTTTAATTCATCAATAAATTCTAGACGTATCACTTTAAAAGTTCCACATACCATATCAGTGATACCTGGTATCTTCATGGCATTATCAGCTTCCTTCCTTACTACGTCGCTGGAACGAATTATCTTATTTCTATGATCAGAAAACCCAGATTCAGTCGCGACATAAACTGTAACATTGTCTCCTAAATCAATATGCTTTGCGATCACACCTCCGCAACCTAACTCTATATCATCAAAGTGTGCACCTATAGCCAGAACATTCATATTTGACCTCTTATAAGTTTACGAGAATTTTCTACTCCGCAGTTATACAGCATGTCAACACTGCTCATATAAGATAAAAATTTACCATATAATTATGGATATACTAGGTGTTGAAAATCCTGCCAGATGACTTCAACTCCAGCTTTTTCAAATAAAACCGGTTCAAAATAATTCTTAGCTCCAATCCCAGAAAGATAACGTTTTGTATTAACTTTATTAAGAACATCAACCAACAAACTGTTTTTCTTTCCGTGGCAATTTAGTGTATTGGTAAAAATTATTACAATATCTATGGCTAGTAATTTACATACTATTTCTATAGACCACATATTGAATTCCACTAATGAACTACAATCAAATGAATGAAGATCTTCTACAAATGGTCTAATTTCATTGTAAAATGGAGGCCTTATGGTACATTTGGTGTAATAGGTTCAAGTGCTTTTCCATTCAATTGATATTTTGAGATAATTCAACTTCGCTGATCAGAGTGTTTCTAGAACATTTATCAACACTAACAGTTAGCCAACATGCCTCATTGGGCGTTTTTATTTTATCTCTGTTTGTCCAGTTTCTTGTTCCATATACAAATTGAACACAGTCCAATACAGCAAAAAGATCTGCATTTAAAAATCGATGAAAAAAAACCGAGATATGATAAAAAATCAGGTTGATGAACAACAACCGTTTTATTCATATATCCAACATTTTTTTATATATGCGCTCAACCCCAGATGGTCGAGTAATTGCATACCTTTCTTACTCATCTCATTTATTTCAAGGGGAAAATAAAAAGCAGTCCTATCTATTTTTTTTGAAATATTCAGCAAAAATAGCAAACTCTTCTTGGTGGAGCTTTTCCACAACTGGAATCTCAAAATTCTTCCACGAGAGATGCTACTGACTGTTTCCACGTAAAATTGGATGGAATTACTTCTCGTAACCTCTCCTGGTACTGAAATCCCGGCCCGGTAATAATAGTTACTTGGTAAGGAAGATGTTTAATGATTTCAATAATGTTAAGAGTGACCCATATGTATCAGTACCTCCCATTGAGACTACGATGCGCTTTAATTGCTTACGCTCATATCTATACTTGGCTATATCTTTGTTGAGAATAATATATTCAAGTCTTTTTAATATGCTTTCCCCTCTTATGGATTTTAAATTATCAAAAATAAGACTGGTCACATGAAGATCTGCATAAGTTGCTCCTGACCCACGATCATCGAATGTTATTAAGGGTATATTTAAGTCCTTTATTTTTTTTGCTCTTATCGATTCAGTATCCAGATGATCATTAATCCAATATTTAATACCATATTTCTCAATTAATTCTGCCTCCCGCCCGCTACTATGATCTTCCAGAGATATAACTTCAAACAGGATATTATTTTACAGTTTTTGCTATTTAAAAACTGTAAAAATTGAATCGAACGATATATGTGGCCCATACCACACGAATGAGAAGACTCTACACAGAATGCAAACAATATTTTATAGCCTTTTCCGAACTCGCCTGTTCAGCTTGCTGTGTTACTTCCATGATATTACAAGCCTTCAAATAATCCTCTTCATAATCTATAGTCAGGCGTGGACGGGGATAGTATTTTGACGGTGGCACTTTCAGTACCAATAAGTTGAATAGATCTGGGTTTTCAAGTATGTACTCGTCGACATGTTCTAAATGATGGGCTGCCTTCCCATTCTCTGCGGACATTTACAAGGATTTATATGTAAATACTTCCCCCACAACTCCTTTTGGTAGCTCTGATAGTGTATAGCTGAAATCTGAATTACTTTTTATATGCTGTTTAATAAGCCTATTCAATTCTTCAATATCGACAAAGGGATTATCTCCGGTAAATCTTACGACATGATCCATCTTATATTTTTCTGCACATTGATAGTATCGTTGCAAAACATTTGTTTCGTCTCCGTGGAAACAGTTTGTATTGGACTGTCTGCAATATTTTTCTATAACATAGCCCTTCCTTAAATCACTTGTTGCAACACATATATCAGTATTATGTGCAAGTAATTTCAATCGATAGAGTATGTGCCCTAATAACGCACGTTCCCCAATTTGACGCATACTTTACCTGGAAGTCTGGAGGGGCCCCATACGGGCCTGAATGATTATCCCTACATTTATTTTAAATCATCTCAGCTTAGCCACATTATCTTCTTCTAAATTTCGGACTAACGTACGACCTGTCGCTTGGTCAATAAATACTGGTTGAACACCATAACCTGGTCTTTTGACGGCTAAATCATGGCGAGTAATAACCTCACCTACTTTTATTGCGTGATTTAATATTACGCTTTTTCGATTATTAATCTGTGTTATCCTCTAACTTTCTGCCGGTCACTTAATGCCACTACCTCTCATTATTTCGTAAAGCCTTATTGCATCAACAATATGCCTTTGTGAATATATAATCTTGCAAATAAAATATTTTTCTCCGTACCAAATCGTATGGCATATCAGTAAGGTTCAGGATTTCTGATAAATTCATGCTTATGAGCTTGTTTTTCCTTAAAATAACGATACTTCGAGATCACTAATTCTACAGGTTCTCTTATCACGATGATAATCTTAGGTTGTTTGACAACTCTCTTTATTCTTTCTGTCTGCTGGTATATGTCACCCGTTTGCGTAAACGCCTCTGCTGAGATGATTTTTTTTTGATTATTCCTATATATTATTTCCTTTATATGTTCTATTTTCCCATCTAATACAAAATCATCTACATAATTCCAATTCAAAAGCCATTCCAGATAGTATTTATCAGTTTTCCCAAAATAATGAATATTGTCCATTTTTGGAAAAACCTCATTTTATAACCAGGATGTTGCTGTCCTTCCATAACCCATATGAATATAAATCTCAGATTGATTCATTAAACTTATATACTTATGGCGGTGAGATGCTTTATTTTATTTCTCTGGAAGCCTCTCTAAATAGAACTTATCAGCTAATTATTTTCGTTAAGGATAAAGCAGTGAAACTCTAGTTAGTCCCCTTTGGTTAACTATGAATCCATCATGGCATTAGAAAGTCTTCAAAAATACTTACCCATTGCTTTTTAATCTCCATAATTTTGTTTCTCGGTAAGTTACCAATTACATTCTTTAATTCGAGGAATAGAGGACAGATTCCTGTGCTCCATATTTGTATAACAGTTTTTGATAAATGTATTTAATAACTAATGGATGGTGGCAACGAGTTATTCACAACATACAATTTACAATTATTTTTTTCGTGAACGGACGTATTACAATTTTTTTATGCATCAGGATTGTCGAATATCCCTTCATTAATGCAAGTAACAACATCACCAACCCACTCTACTACAGTTTTTGTAATATTGAAACCCAACTTGTTTCCTATCTTGTCAAATCTAACTCGATAATCTCTTGGATCCTCATCCTTATGTTTATGTCTAATCTTTGCTCCCAGCACTTGCTTGCATATTTCATCAACAATCATTTTCTTCGTGTAGTTTTGCCCGGCATCACCGACATTAAATACACCATAAGCAACTTTATTTTTATCTGATTGTAAAACTTTTAATATGGCATTTGAAAAATCACTTACATGACAGTAAGGTCTTCAATATTGTTCTCCATAAACAATTAGTTCTCTCCCTAGCAGCTAGTTCCTTGACAAATTCATTTACTATTAGATCGAAACGCTAAAAACTGCAGCAAAACGCAACACAGCTGGATAAAAACCTTCTCTTTTGTCTATCTCGTGAAGTAGATAGTTTTCCACTTCCATCTTCAGTTCAGCATATAAAGAAACTGGTGAAAGTTGAGAGGTTTCATCAACATATTCTTCTGAACTATCCATCTTTTCGTAGTTGCTGCAGGTTGAAGCGAATATAAATCTCTCGATTTTTCTTTCCACAGCCTTATTTAGTAAGTAAATAGATGCTCCCTTATTAGTTTTTACTGCTAGCTCTGGCTCTAATTTGCACGCTAAATCACCAACTAATGATACAAGATATATAATCGCTGAAAATTCACTAGCTTCAATTATTTTGTCTACATCGGCAAAGTTAGTAATATCGATTCGACGAAACTCAAAACCAGGGCGTCCCCAAACACCTACCAGAAAGTCACCGGTAAAATTAAGCTTATCAATGTATGCTATTCGAAAGTTATCCAGCAGCAACTTCCTGATTAAAATAGAACCTACATATCCCGTGCCACTGGTTATCAATATGAGGAGCTGCTTGTTTATTGTCATTTTATTTTATTCACCGATTAATTGACTGTACTTTGTATAATTTTTTATAAGAACAGTTCTTCCATCGATATTAGAGATTTCATCTTGGGTTTCTCTTGGAAGATAGCGCTTACGGCAAACCTCAATCCTCATAAAACCCTGAGGTAAAAGTTGTATTTCACGCTATTTCTTCATCCTTTCACTGTGCCAAACTTCGTATACTGACTGTTTATTAATATTTCTCATGATTTCTGTATTTTCCTCATCGTTGGAACATCTCATTACCAAACCCATCCGCGACGATTACCAGTCGTTGATATTGTTGGGGACAAGTAAACTCCTTCATATACTCAATCTCCAAATCGTTATCGAGATAATCTATCAAAGGATTAAACACAATTAGGTCAACATATGGAGAAAAGTATCGTAGTACAGCTTAGGGTTCTTTTTATAGCAAGTCAGATTATTTGCACTTTGATAACTGGTCAACGTAATCCGTATTTATCTTTGTGCTGCTTTATTTCGTACTGCTTTATTTCCTTTATTTGATTATAGATATCATCAAACTTTAATGATTCCCTTACGCTTTCATAGGTGTCATTAATTCCATCAATAGATATTGTTATCCAGTCAATTCCTGCATCTGCAATTTTCTCTAAATAATCTAACGTCAACTTATCTCCATGAGTCAACGTTGAAACCTCTCGAATTTCGTTATTTTTAGCGTACCTTACACATTCGATAAACTTTGTATGTAATGTTGCCTCTCCTCTTAAGCTAAGCCGGATTGCAGACACTTTAGAGCCGATTTCATCGATAATCTTTTTGAACAGATCGTAATCTATACGTTTTGTGTTCAAACTTCTCTTGAATTTATCAGTAATTGTGTAACACATAGGGCAACTAAGGTTACATATAGATGACAATTCAATATTCACCAATAGCGGATATTCGGATACTATTTACTTCCTCGGCAACTCTATCCAATTGAGTCGGTAGGCTGCATATTCCTCTTCCCATCCTAGTCCACGATATTTCTCAAACAGAATTTCTCTTTCTGCAATATCCATGGAATAATTTACCTTATTAATTGGAACTTTCAATTCATTCATCTGTTTTGCCAATTTTCAACTATTTTTTTATGCCTTGTTCAAAACAATGTTTCACATTCCCAATTTAAATATTTGTTCACATTTGTACAATCTGCCACTACATCACTAATTTCATTCTGACGAGTTTCCTGTTTATATAACGCTGGTTTGTCTGTCTTAGAATACTTTTGTACTATTTCAATAATTTTTCCAACACTATAAGAATACCCAAAACCTATATTAAAAATTCTTTCGTCAGTGACTAGTTCCAATGTAGCTATGATTGCGTTGACCAAATCAGTCACATAAACATAATTTCTCCTTGACAAAAGATCATTAATTTTAATTTTGTCCCTATTCAACGCCTGATCAACTATTGCGAGGATCAAGAAGCACATAGATTGTCCAATACCGTAAACATTAAAAGGACGAATTATAGTAATATTAAAGACAGATCGATAAAACCTACAAATCTCTTCGGTAATAAATTTTGAATGGGCATACGGATTGTTCGGATTTATTCGACTGCTCTCCCTAATAGGTAAGCGTTCCGTGATACCATAAATAGATGCATTTACATAAGTCGTTTCTGCTTTACATTCTCAACATAACTCCAATACATTAGCTGTGCCATTGGCGTTAACACGATAATAGTCTACGGTAGAACACTAGTTATCTGGAACAAACGTACGCGCAGCGAGATGGAAAATATGTTGAATATTATCAGAGTAATATCGAAATAGAGAGTCTTTCAATGTCATATCTACGTTCTTGCTATCTAAATCTAATACTTCATACTCTAATTCGCGCAGCTTACTTTCAAGTACACCATCGATGAAACCGCTTGCTCCGGTAACGAGAATCTTAGACATTTAGAAAATGTTCACACAGATTATCAAACTCATCGATAGCTCTCATATAATCATCTGCTCGTCATATATCAAGCCGGTACCCATCATATTGTTGCACATTTATTTCTTTTTTAGTCGTCAATAAAGTATGCATTAAATTATCAAATTCAAATGATCTGTCTTTAGGGATATGGTGGATAACTTGTTTATTGATCATATATATCCCCGTACTAACTTCGTAATGGTGAACTGGTTTCTCTAAAAACGCTATGAGTTGCTCTTTATTATTTGTATCCAGCACGCCATAATCCACAAATTGATCACGTAAAAAAGAAGTAATGGTAAATAAATTACCATTACTAATATGATAGTCATAAAATCTTAAAAAAAATCAGATCAGTCAATATGCCGCCATTCATGACAATAAAATTATCAGGTAGATCATCAGTTAGGTGTAAGGGTCCCGTAGTTACTAATTCCTGACGTTCTATTGAATAATCAATCCTGACATTCCATTTGGAGCCATCAGTAAAAAAGCCTTAATAACTTCAGCCTGATGGTTAACAGCCATCGTTATATGATCAAAACCATGAGTTATTAATTGCCGAACAACTACTTCCAATATTGGAAATTAACCAATCGGCATGAGGGGCTTTGGTAGCACAACAGTATAAGATCGAAGTCGGGTTCCTTTTTCTCCGACCAGAATAACAACTCGTCTACTCATGAGGGGTCTCTATTTTATTGTTGGAGATTGGGATCATATTCACACTATCTATCAATACTCATAATTTAATTACTGTCATGCGTTTAAAACAATAAAGTCTACGAAACCTAATTTGTGTTTTATCGAAAACTCACTTATCAACTTAAACTGACATGTCCGCGTATCGACTTGTCCATCCTGATGCTTATCCTCTATTTACTACTGCATCGATATCCGATTCGCACTCTATCCCATATATCAGCTATAGCGTGACAATAAGCTTTGATCTGTTTATTTATTGATCATCAATTTCATTTTTGTACTGCACTATTTATAAATAGCATCTCTCCACGGGAATCTTTTTGACTCATATTTATATTATCTTGTGTTGAATCAGATTGATTGACTATTGCTAACATAGGAATCCTTACAAAATCCTCCAGTATCAGTTACCGAGAACTAGCTATGGGCATCATATCATTTGTGAATAGTTCATCTGACTCATCATGTATATAGTCCCTGACAATACATTTGTTCGATTCAGAATAAAGTTTCAAATATTTAAGCCTTTCTTCATATGAAAAATAGTTGTAATCAGAAAATGGAGCGCTGACATCAGAAGATTGGAGAATACGACGAAGTCTAATTTTTCCTTCTTTATCCAAAAGAGGATTGCATAATCTTACTATTTCTAAGGAAGTTTTATCATATTCAGAATTATGATTCTTTTACAGATTAACTTCTCTGAAAATATGCGGGATGATCGTGTCGGCAAAACTTTTCAATAAACTATTCTGTTCCTGCAGATATTTTTTTTCATATCTTTTAACTATTATTTTTTCTTTTCCAAAACTATCTAAATACGTGTTTAGTAATGATTCCCACACAAAACATGATAGATCATATTCCTGCACAAATTCTGAAAACAGGTAAGACTCTCCCTGTTGTATGAACTGCGTATACACTGATTCCAGAAAGGTATCCTGACATCTTAAAAAAAACTATGATATAAACATCATAATCGTCAGTAATTTGCTTGAGAGTTCTTGCGACAACCGGCGCGTTATTATACCCTTATTTTAAATCGTCGAAAAAATCTTCAAAACTCATTATGTAGGCATAATCTTCTGGATAACACTGTGGTTTTTCCTTTGAATAATTCCTGTTTTCTTCAATGATAGTTTTGTCAAAAGCAGTCATCCACATTATATCGAAAGACCCGGGGAAATAAGGAAGCTAATTTCTCATTACTTAATCTACTTTTTGATAATTCAAGAGTTTCTTGTATCTGTGTTACCCCTGTCTTATGGGTTCCGATATGTAAATAAAACCTTGGTAACTGCGTAACTCTATTTTTTAATAATATAATTTAAGTTCCCTCAATGGTTTCAACTTTCCATGGTAATTGTGCGAGCAGAATGGAATTTTTCTGTTCTCTTCCTAGAGCACTCGCGATTCCTACAGCATCAATTACTTCAAAAACTACATCATCAACGACATCTATGATGTCGTTGATGATCAGAAATTCCAACCCTCACAATATACTTGAATATATTAAGTAAATTTCCAGGTATTTTTACTCTCCTCCTATAATGCCCTTGATTTCTTGTCCCCAAACGCCATTGATCTAGCTTAGGATCTGGAAGAGAAAGTATAGTTTGACCACTCGAAATTTGTATAATTTGCATTCCTACAAAAATATTGACCATGCTAGCATAAAAGACATATTCTATTTTAATTTCGAATTCATCCTTTAAATCGATGCACTCAATCATCTTAGTGCCATTGGCAACGGATACCGATTTTATTTGCGCCTTCACTTTAGTTTCCTTGTCTTCATATATCATACAGGGTCTAAGATCACGTGATTCAGAAGAAATATATGCTTCTGTCACCTCATTGGTTAGACCTTCCATCAATATACTTCCTTTATCCAGCAAAATAACTTTAGTACAAAGTTGATTAACCACTACTATATTATGACTCACAAATATTACAGTGCGACCAGATTCGCTTATCTCTTCCATCTTATTGACACATTTATTTTGAAAAGAGAAATCACCCACAGCCAGAACTTCATCTACTATCAGTATCTCAGCATTCAAAAATGCCGCAACAGCGAAACCTAGTCATACTTGCATATCTGAGAAAAACCGTTTTATTGGGGTATCCACATATGTTGCACATCCGGAAAACTCTATAATCGAATCAAAACTGAGTGCGATTTCAGTCTTTCTCATGCTGAGAATAGATCCATTAAGGTAGATATTCTCTCGGGCAGTCATTTTGGGATGC
>Ga0056107_100047_pt1 | contig 22765 bp, 24 predicted proteins | sample WorMetcrassitun2_FD_77006 | JGI IMG/M metagenome (GOLD analysis project Ga0056107, IMG submission 77006) | Marine gutless worms symbiont microbial communities from Max Planck institute for Marine Microbiology, Germany - Olavius crassitunicatus.2 ...
GGCCAAACAAATTATAACAGAAGAACATGTGAAGCTCAATTATTTCAATATATTACGACCTCTTTTATCGTCAAATTCGTCATCTGACCTACAAATCTGATCTGAGTTTTGCAAGAGGCTCAAAAGAATAAAAAGTGAGTGGGTGATCACTCTGTGATACCCACCTGCAGTTATCCTACTCCTCAAAGAGTACTTTAAAAGGGGAGAAAGATTATGAAACAGATGCAGGAAATAGGCGTACCGGCTGATTTTTCATTCAATGTCCCGGACCAGGCGGAAACAGGTATGGTCAACAGCTGGCTGTCGCGGCAGAAAAAGAGGTTTGTTCAGTTGATCGACAATCGCCGGGAGCTGATTGTTACCGGCGCAGCGACATTGACCATTGGCCTCGTTTTTCTGCTGATCAGTTATCTCTTTTTTATTCAACTGGCTGCCTACGGCTGGTAGACCGCTACTCTTTCCAGTCTGGTCTGATATGCAGCTCGGTGAGCTGTTTGCGGGCCACCCGTGACGGCGCCTCTGTCAATGGGCAGGTGGCTTTCTGGGTTTTCGGAAAAGCGATAACATGTCTAATCGAGTCGCTGCCGGTGATAAGCATCAACAGCCGGTCAAGACCAAAGGCGATACCGCCGTGGGGTGGGGCGCCATATTGCAGGGATTTGAGTAGAAAACCGAATTTTTCCTCGGCCTCTTCTTTACTTATCGACAAAGCCTTGAGAACCTGCAGCTGGACATCCGGATCATGGATACGAATCGATCCGCCACCAATCTCATTGCCGTTTAATACCAGATCATAGGCCCGGCTGTAAACGGCCGCAGGGTCACTCTCGAGCTTGTCAATATCTTCTTCTCGAGGGGCGGTAAAGGGATGATGAAGGGCCTGGTAGCGTTTCTCCTTGTCGTCATACTCAACCAAGGGAAAGTCAGTTATCCAGGTAAAATCAAAACGTTCCTGATCAAGCAGCTGAAGACGACAGGCCAGCTCGTTTCTCAACTCGCCCAGGACCTGGAAAACGATCGAACTTTTATCGACTCCGAAAAAGAGCAGATCTGCGGGCTCGACCGTCAGCGCCTCGCAGATCTGCTGTCGTTCTTCGTCGGTAAAGAATTTTGCAATCGGTGACTGCCAGCTGCCGTCCTCTTTCACCTTCACCCAGGCAAGCCCCTTAGCACCGAACTGAACGGCAAAATCGGTCAGGTCGTCAAGTTCCTTGCGGGTGAACGTGCCGCAGCCTTTGGCGTTGATTGCCCGTACGGTACCGCCGCTATCAGCTGCCGATCTAAAGACCTTGAAATCGCAGCCCGCAGCAACAGCGGTTAGATCGACCAGCTCCATACCAAACCTGGTATCCGGGTGATCGGTGCCAAATCGGGCCATGGCTTCATCATAGGTTATCCTGGTGAACGGCGGTTTTACATCGATCCCGCGGGTTTGTTTGAAGAGTACCGAAATCATTTCTTCGACCACTTCAATTACCTGCTCCTCATCGACAAATGAAAGCTCCATATCGATCTGGGTAAATTCCGGCTGCCGGTCAGCGCGCAGATCTTCATCCCTGAAACATTTGACTATCTGGTAATAGCGATCCATACCGGCAATCATCAACAGCTGTTTGAAGAGCTGGGGCGACTGGGGAAGTGCAAAAAAGCGGTCGGCATTTACCCGGCTCGGCACCAGATAGTCCCGTGCCCCTTCCGGTGTCGACTTGGTTAACATCGGGGTTTCAATATCGATAAATCCCTGATCGTTCAGATATTGTCTAATCACCTGGACCGCCTCATGTCTGATTATCAGATTGGAGCTCATTTCCGGCTTTCTCAAGTCCAGATAGCGATACTGAAGACGCAGGTTGTCCGACACCTCGGTTTCCTCATCTAGTGGAAATGGCGGCGTTTCACTGGTATTGAGTATTTTCAGACTATCAACTAGAACCTCAATGTCACCGGTGGTCAGTTTGGTATTGGCCATATCATCAGGGCGGGGCTCCACTTTCCCCTGTATGGCGATAACCCATTCACTGCGCAGCTGATGGGCCTTGGCATGAACCTCAGGGTTGACTTCGGGATTAAAAACCACCTGGGTCAATCCCTGTCGATCTCTCAAATCAATAAAAATGACGCCGCCATGATCACGTCTGCGCAGCACCCACCCCATCAAAGTCACGATGTCGCCAACATTGGTCAGGTTCAGTTCATTGTTGTGGTGCGACCTACGCATTGTTCCCATCAGATCCATCATATTTCTACCTGTTCCGGCACCTTCGGCCGAATTTGAATATTTTTAAAAGAATTGTTCAGTCTCTCAGACTCTCTGCTGATCGATTAAATAGTCGTGTATCGATACCGGCTCCAGCCCCAGTTCAACCTGCTCCCCTGTTGCCATGTTGCGCAGCGGTGCCTTGTTGTTGTCCAATTCCTGACTGCCAACAATCAACACATAACAGGCGCCGGCCTTATCGGCCTGCTTCATCTGACTCTTCAGGCTCTTGGAATCAAGATCCATATCCACCCGCAGTCCCTTTCGCCGCAGGTCGTGCATCAGTTTAAAAGAGTAATCGGCGGCGGCATCACCAAGGCCCGCGATAAATAGATCTATGTGCTGATTGGCGACCGGATCCTGATCACTTTGTTTGACGAGCAACACCAGTCGCTCGATTCCCATCGCAAAACCGATGCCCGGAATTTTGGGGCCGCCGAGCATCTCGATCAAGCCATCGTACCGACCTCCGGCACAGACCGCAGACTGGGCCCCGAGCTGGTCGGTAATAAATTCAAAGGTGGTGCGGACATAATAGTCAAGGCCGCGGACCATGAATTTGTTCACCGAATAGTCAACACCGAGAAGCTCAAGATTGTTTCTGACACCACTGAAGTGGGCTGAGCAGTTGTCACACAGATGTTCGATAATCGACGGGGCATCTTTGACCTGTTCACGACAGCCGGGTTTCTTGCAGTCAAGGACCCGTAACGGGTTAGTTTTACTTCGTCGTTTACAGTCACTGCAAAGCTGTTCCAAACGATCCCCGATAAAGGCCAGCAGCATAAGGCGGTAGGCTGGGCGGCAGTCTGGGCAGCCAAGTGAATTGATTTCCAGGTTGGTTGTCACGCCAAGTTCTGAAAAAAGCTGCTCTCCCAGACTCATCACCTCGGCGTCCAGCCGTGGACTGGGCGAACCGAGAACCTCGACATTGAGCTGATGAAACTGACGCAGCCGCCCTTTCTGGGGCCGCTCATGCCTGAACATCGGGCCCATGGTGAAAAGCCTTTGCACCGGCCTGCTTGCGTGCATACTGTGCTGGATGTAGGCCCGCATCAGTGATGCCGTTGCCTCCGGGCGCATGGTCACCTGTTTGTCGACAAAGGTATACATCTCTTTTTCGACAATATCGGTGTCGGTCCCGATAGACCGGGCAAACAGTTCCGTCTTCTCGAGAACAGGCAAACGAATCTCGGCAAAGTGAAACCGCTCAAGAACATTCCTGGCTATCTCTTCAACCCGTCTCCAGAGAAGAACATCATCGGGAAGTATATCTTTAAAGCCGTTAAGGGCTTTGATTTTCAATTGATTCCCTCCAAACAGATATTAAAAAACAGGTAAGTTAACCTTAAAACACAAGCTTTGTCAAGCTGCGGCAGAACAGACTTGGTTATCCCTGATTGTCTTTTCCGTTACCGACCAAACATCTGTTATTGCGTCATTTTTGCAGTATGGTTGCAAAACGAGACAACTCAAGATCGGCCACAACCGGCCCGGTCTCTGTGGAGACACGGCTTGACAAACATAAATAAGATAGGCATTATCGATGCTCAATACGTTACATATTAAGATAGGAGCAACCCTTCATTATGAAATTACCCTCACTCCAAATTGGCGGTCTCAAAGCTCGAATACCTCTCATTCAAGGTGGCATGTCCATTCGTGTATCCACCTCAGCCTTGGCGGTACCGGTTGCCGATTGTGGAGGAATCGGTGTAATTGGCGGTTCCGGAATATTTGCCGATGAGCTGAAAAAGGACGTTTTAAAGTCAAAGGAAGAAACCGACGGTATTATCGCCGTCAATATCATGTATGCTGTCAAGAATTTCTATGAGCTGGTTATCGGCTCAATTGAAGCGGGGGTAGACCTCATTATCACTGGAGCCGGTTTTTCCAGAGATATTTTCAAGATCGGCAAAAAATATAATGTTCCGGTCGCCATGATCGTCTCGTCCCCGACCCTGGCGAGACTCGCTGAAAAGCTTGGGGCGGCGGCGGTAATTGTCGAATCAAAAGAGGCCGGCGGACATTTGGGAACCGACAAATCTTTGCGAACCATCTTTTCACCGATACGAGACGTGGTCAATAAAATACCGCTCATTGCCGCAGGCGGCATTACCAACGGCTATGAGATGGCGGAAATGATGGATAAATACGGGGCTGACGGCATCCAGATTGCCTCTCGATTTGTTTTAAGCGAAGAGTGTGACGTTTCCGATGAATTCAAACAGGCATACCTCAACGCCAAAAAAGATGATATCGTCCTCACCTCGTCACCGGTAGGCCTGCCGGGTCGAGTCATCAACTCACCTTTTGTTAAGGCACTTGCCAAAGGTGATGATGTAACGGCAAAGAAATGCAAATTTAAATGTCTGAAAAAGTGTGACCACCATTACTGTATCAATGACCGACTCAATGCTGCCCGCACCGGTGATCTGGAAAGCGGGCTCTTCTTCTCAGGTGAAAATACCTATAAAATGAAGTCTATCTTACCGGTTGCCGAAATCTTCAGGCAGTTCATCACTCAGGCAGAGTCTGTCTTTAAAGAAAAGCGTGGGTTCACCCCTGCATCTGATTAACATCGGCCGCCTCTCTCATTTTTCAAGGTAGCCTTCAGATGCCCGCTCAGCTGAATATCATCGAATCCTCCGAACATCCGATCACCCCGGATATGATCGATGGTGAGGCCCTCTTGGTCATGCGGAAACTGAATCAGGCCGGGTTCTCAAGCTATCTGGTCGGCGGCGGTGTCCGGGATTTATACCTGGGCAAGGCGCCAAAGGATTTTGACATCGGCACCGATGCGCGACCCGGTCAGATACGAAGACTGTTCACCAACAGTCGAACTATTGGCAGGCGGTTCCGGCTCGTTCAGGTATTTTTCAAGAACAGAAAAACCATAGAAGTGTCAACACTTCGATCACACAGCGAACACGACCTCGACGGCCCGGAATCAATCCTCGCTCCCAATAATACATTCGGAACTCCCGATCAGGACGCTCTGCGGCGCGATCTTACCATCAACGCCTTATTTTACGAAATTGAAAATCGAACAATCATCGATTATGTCGGCGGTGTGAACGATCTGGACAGCGGCATCATCAGGATTGTCGGTTCACCGGACAAACGCATCACCCATGACCCGGTGCGGATGCTCAGAGTCATCAGGCATAGCGTTCGCAACAATTTTGTCATCGACGACCAGAGCTGGCAGGCGGTACGCAAAAATCATCAGCTGCTGCGCCTCTGTCCACCATCGAGGCTGCGCGATGAAACACTCAAAGATATTTATAGTGGTGTTGCCTGCAAATGGTTCCAGCTGAGTTTGGAAGCGGATGTATTTACAGAACTTTTTCCAGTCTATCAGGGTCAGCTGGCAACGGTTATAGATGATGGGTTAAGCTGCCGCGAACAGCTCCAAGCCATGTTTGTAACCATCGACCGGCTCAACAACAGAGCTGTTGAACAAGGCGACCATCGCCAGCCGGATTATTTTCTTCTGGCATTTCTACTTATTCCCTGGGCCACCATCCACTTCGATCTGATCAATCAAAAATTAAAGGGGCATCAGCTCTACCAACTAGCCAAACATATCCGCGAGTCGATCAACGAATCGATCGGCATCCATTTGAACCTGAGGCGATCCACCCGCCAGGAAATCACCACCCTGCTCGCCCATCTGCCCATCCTGATTCACAACAAAAATCAGAAAACCTGGCCCAAATGGGTGAAACGCAAAAGCTATTTCAAGAAATGCCGGTTGCTCTACCTGTTCTACCAGGAGGCGATCGAGGGTATCGAGATAACGGATCCCTATTTCAGCAACGACCCCTCTGTTAATCAGCAGAAGAATCGGAAAGTTGGTCGATCAAAAAAATCCCGCCGCAAAGGCCGCCCCGCTTTTTCCAGTAACCGTAAAGGCGGGGTTTTTGGCTTCAAAAGCTGAATTTTGCCTTCACTCTCCCAAACCGTAAACTGTTAGGCTTTTAGGTATGTTTTTGATTACGCTACTGAATTTATAGTATATTCCCAACCATCTCTTTTGAGAGATAAAGAGATCTTTTTGATTTGTCATACTTTCTTCTATCCGAAAACTGCAATAAATGAATTGACATTCATCGCCGCATCCTCTTATTAGGTCCGCTATTTACAGGTAACAAGAACCTGAAATCATACCTTTATTGGATGAATAGGGAGCTTCCAATATGACGGAAAATCAGATTCTTAAATTATAACTTAGCATATTAGAGGTAGATTACGCGCATTGCGCCAACTTGTTTCAGCATTAGGAGGTTGATATGGCAGACACGGTAAACAATACTCTGGATCCGCGCTTGAATCGACGCGGCTTCCTGAAGGGATGCACCATGGCAGCGGCGGCTCTGGGGCTGTCTGAATCTATGGTCCCAAAAATGGTGGAGGCCGCCACTTCGGCCCAGCGTCCACCGGTAATCTGGTTGCATTTTCAGGAATGTACAGGGTGTACTGAAACGCTTCTCCGGGGTGCTCACCCCGATCTGGCCAGTTTGATCCTCGACATTATTTCCCTCGATTATCATGAAACCGTTATGGCTGCTGCCGGATATCAGGCAGAGCAGGCACTGTATGAATCGATGGAGAAAAATGCCGGGAAATACATCCTGGTCGTCGAAGGCGGAATCCCTACCGCAGAAAATGGAGTCTACTGTAAGATAGCCGGTAAGACGGCAATGGAGAGCTTGGAAGAGGTCTCCTCAAAAGCCGCCGCGGTAATAGCTTACGGAACCTGCGCTACCTTTGGCGGTGTTCAGGCCGCCAAGCCGAACCCTACCGGTGCGGTTGGGGTTGATAAACTGGTTCACAACAAGCCGATTATCAATATTTCCGGCTGTCCGCCGAATCCGGTTAATCTGCTCGGCACTATTCTTCATTACCTTACCTTCCAAAGACTCCCGGCTCTCGACAGTCTCAAACGACCTAAATTCGCTTATGGCCGTCGTATTCACGATCACTGTGAAAGACGTGCTCATTTTGATGAAGGTCGATTTGTCGAGCAGTTCGGCGATGAATTCCACAAACTCGGCTACTGCCTCTACAAGGTCGGCTGTAAAGGTCCCGAGACCTTTGCGCCCGGTTGCCCGCTTTAACGAAGCCGGCGTCTGGCCTGTTTCCGTCGGTCATGGCTGTATAGGCTGTACTGAGCCAGACTTCTGGGATACCATGACACCGTTTTACGACAGACTTTCGAATGTCAAGATCCCCGGCTCCGGAATCGTCGATAATGCCGACAAGATCGGCACCAAGGTTCTCGGTGTGACTGCTGCTGCAGTCGGTATCCACGCTGTTGTCGGAATAGGCAAACGCTTGATCAAAGGCAAATCCGACGACGAAGGTTAACACAACTACTTTTGGAGGTTTAGCAAATGGCTCAGAAAATCACCATTGATCCGATTACCAGGATCGAAGGTCACTTACGAATAGATGTGGAAGTTGACGGCGGCGCGGTAACCAACGCCTGGTCCTCCGGTCAGATGTTCAGGGGGCTGGAAATCATACTCCAGGGCCGGGACCCGCGTGATGCCTGGCATTTCGTCCAGCGTATCTGCGGTGTCTGTACAACGGTCCACGCACTGGCATCAGTCCGGTCCGTTGAAAATGCACTTGGTCTCGAGATTCCCTTAAACGCCCAGCTGATCAGGAACCTGGTTCAGGGAATTCACTGTCTGCATGACCATATTGTCCATTTTTATGCACTCTCAGCCCTTGACTGGGTTGATGTCGTTTCGGCACTGGACGCAGACCCGGTTAAAACCCAGCAATTGGCAGAATCGCTGTCCAACTGGCCTGGCAACAGCTCCAAGCGTTTCGCCGCAGTCAAGGCCAAACTCAAGGCCCTGGTTGAAAGCGGCCAACTTGGTCCGTTTGCCAACGCCTACTGGGGTCACTCGGCAATGAAGCTGCCACCCGAGGCTAACCTGATGGCAGTCTCTCACTACCTGGAAGCGCTTGATTACCAGCGCAAGGCAACCACCGCCCTGGGAGTTATCTCAGGCAAGAACCCACACGTCCAGAACCTCTTTGTCGGCGGTGTTACCGCGGCTGTCAATCCGGACAACGAAGCTACCCTGAATATGGAGCGTTTCTATCGGGTCAAAAACCTGGTTGAAGATGTTCGCGGCTTTATCAACAATGTTTATCTGGTTGACCTGGCTGCAGTCGGCGCCCTCTACGCAGAATGGCTGCCGTACGGCCACGGCGTCACCAACTACCTGGCAGCATCGGATATGCCGACCGACGCCGGCGCCACCCAGTTTGATCTCCCCGGTGGAACCATCATGGGCGGCGATCTGGCTAGCGTTAAAGGGTTCAAAGATCAACGTGATCCGTACTTCAAGGACAACGTTCAGGAATCGATTGCCCGCGGCTGGTACGACGGTGACTGGCAGAAACATCCATGGGAAGAAGAAACCGCACCGAAACCGGGCGATTTTGACGCTGAGGGCCGTTACAGCTGGCTCAAAGCCCCGCGTTTTGAAGGTAAACCGATGCAGGTCGGACCGCTGGCCCAGATGCTTGTCGGTTATGCGCAAGGCCACGAAGGAATCGTTAACGGCGTTAACGGGGCCCTTGACCTGGTCAGCAAGATTGCCGGCACCAAGGTTGGCCCTGAAGCCCTGTTCGGTACACTCGGCCGACATGCGGCCCGGGCTGTCCGCTGTTCACTGATGGCCGATCTGACCTTGAAGCATTGAGAGCTGCTGATTGACAATATCGGCGGCGGCGATCTGGAAATCTTCAATCCGCCGACCTTCCCGAAAGGCGAACAGAAAGGTGTCGGTGTCCATGAAGCACCACGCGGACTGCTGTCTCATTGGATCGTTATTCAGGATGGCAAGATCAAGAACTACCAGGCGGTTGTACCGTCCACATGGAATGCCGGTCCTCGCGACGCCCAGGATCAGCTCGGACCGTATGAAGCGTCCCTGCTGGAAAATCCGATCGTCGACCCGGAACGACCGCTCGAGGTTCTGCGGACCATCCACTCCTTCGATCCGTGTATCGCCTGTGCCGTACACATGCTCGATCCGGAAGGCCGTGAAGTTATGAAAGTCAAAGCTCTGTAAGGATAAGAATGACAACAACTTTCAACTTTCGGCCCCAACCGACGGGAGGTAATTATGGCATATGAAAAGAAGAAATGCTGGAGCATCCTGCTTCGGCTCTATCACTGGGCTTTTGCTCTGTCAATTGTTACCTTGTGCATTACCGGCTTTTATATCAACAGCCCATGGACAAGCTCAATGACTGAGGGGAGTGCTTCATGGCCGATGGCCTATATGCGTTTTGTCCATTTTACTGCCGGTTATGTCTTCACCGCCGCAGTGCTGACCCGGATATTTCTCTATCTGTTTGGTAACAAGCAGGAGCGGATCCTGGAGCACCTGCCGGTGACGCCGCGCAATATCAAAAATCTGTTCAAGACCATATTGCAATACAGTTACATTTCCGACTCTCGCGATGGCGACAGGCTCGGACACAATGTTTTAGCCGGTATCACCTACGTGATCACTATTACCGCCGCCGTCTTTCAGATCACCGGCGGTTTTTGCATGCTCTATCCTGAACTGGCTATCTGGAATGGCTGGCTCTGGGAAGGGCTCGGGGTGACGATTTTCGGCAGCCAGCAGATGGCTCGCTACATTCATCACCTGCTGATGTGGTGGTTTATGATTTTTGCCTTTATTCACATCTACCTGATCATCTGGAACGATGTGAAGCACCCGGAAGGGTTGATTTCTTCCATATTCACCGGTGTCAAGTTTACCCACAAGGCGTAAATCACTCAAAAACGGGGTCGAAATTGTCGTCCGGGGCACCGTCCAGGGCGTCGGCTTTCGACCCTTCGTCTTTAAACTCGCCTCCCGTTTTAACCTAAGTGGTGACGTAATCAACACCGGTGACGGGGTCGTTATCCGGGCAGCCGGTTCAGAGGTCGAAACCTTTATCGAGGCATTGACTGCTGAAGCACCACCACTGGCCAGGATTGACAATCTCTTTTATGATCTGCTTGAAAGCCCGCTTTAGGCAAGCTCTTTTACCATAATAGCCAGCCGGGCAACGGCGGTATCCCGAGCCAATATTCCGCCGGACATCACCCTTTGCGCCGACTGTCTCGAAGAGCTTAACGATCCCGGCGACCGGCGTTACGGATATCCATTTATCAACTGCACCAATTGCGGCCCCCGATTTTCCATCATCGAGACAATTCCCTATGACCGTCCGAAGACTTCAATGAAGTATTTTGCAATGTGCGATGATTGCCAAAAGGAATATCTCGATCCGCTGGACCGGAGATTTCACGCCCAGCCCAATGCTTGCCCGGTCTGCGGACCGACCATCTCCTGGCATGATAATCAGGGTAGAGCGATCGACTGCAACGATGTTGTAGGAACCACCATTGCTGCTATCTGCGACGGTAAGGTTGTGGCCATACGCGGGCTTGGCGGCTTTCACCTCTGCGTCAACGGCTGCTCTGAAGCGGCGGTAAAAACTCTTCGCCATCGCAAGAAGCGGCCCGACAAACCGTTGGCGATCATGGTCAAAGATCTTAACCAGGCCGAGAAGTTGTGCCTGATTTCAGATCAGGAGAAGAAAACGCTTGAATCGCCTCAGCATCCAATTGTTCTTCTCAGGCCTTGCTCCAACACTCCGCTGGCCGTAAATCTTGCCCCCGAGGTTGAAGATATCGGTCTGATGCTTCCCTATACACCGCTTCACCATCTGCTTTTCAGCAAGCCGGAGTGCCCACCGGCCCTGGTTATGACCAGCGGCAACAGCAGCGGTGAACCGATCTGTACCAGCAATGAAGATGCACTCAATCGATTGACTCAGATAGCCGACAACTTTCTTCTCCACAACCGCGACATCGTCACCCGGGTCGATGATTCGGTGGTCAAACGGGTAGCAGGAGAAATGAGATCATTTCGCCGGGCTAGAGGATATGCCCCCGAACCGATACGGATATCGACCGAGCTCCCGGAAATAATCGGCTGCGGAAGAGGACTAAAATCCACCTTCAGCCTGGCTCGCGGCCGATCGATCTACCCGAGCCAGCACATCGGCAATCTCTTCAACAGCGCCTCATTTGAGTTTTATAGTGAGTCGATTACCAACTTCAAACACCTCTACGAAATCGAACCGGTCGCCGCCGTCTGTGATCTTCACCCTGACTATCTCAGTTCTCATTTTGGTGGAGATCTCGGGGTGCCGCTCTATCAGGTCCAGCATCACCATGCCCATGCCGCCGCCGTGATGGCAGAACATGATCTTGATGGTCCGGTTTTGGCGGTCATTTTAGACGGCACCGGTTACGGAACAGATAAAACGATCTGGGGCGGCGAGATTTTACAGGCTGATCTGCAATCGTTTGAGCGGCTTGGCAATCTGGAGCCCATTGAGTTGCCGGGTGGTGATGCGGCAGCTCAGGAACCGTGGCGGATGGGGCTATCGATGCTGTACCGTCTTTTCGGTCCGGATTGTCTGAAGATGGAGCTGTTACAATCGATTGACCCGGCCAAAAAGAAGATTCTGACCCAGATGCTTGAGAATAAATTCAACACCCCGCTTATCTCGAGCTGCGGCAGGTTGTTCGATGCGCTGGCAGCTTTACTTGAGCTGAATATGGTTTCCACTTTCGAGGGCCAGGCTGCCATGCAACTTGAGACCATGGCCCGTAAATCATTGACATCGAGGTGGAAGGAGTTATTGATTTCTGAGGCTGAGGCCGCCGAATCTTATCTGAAAAATGAAAATAGTCAAAGATGGGAGATAATTTCTTCAAAATTTGTTAATAAGGCGCTAAACGATATTTCTTCCGGCATAGACCGATCCATAATCGTGCTGCAGTTTCACTCCTGGTTAATCAGTTGTATTTCCCGCCTCGTCGAGAAACTCTCTGCAAATACAGGAATTGATGATGTCGTCCTTTCGGGCGGCGGCCTGCAGAACGGAATTCTGCTGGAGGGATTGATTCTTTCTCTGTCCGAATTGGGACTTCGTCCATACACCGGGGCCCGTGTGCCCGTTAATGACGGCGGCGTTTCAGTTGGGCAAGCGTTAATTGGAGGTTTACAACATGTATCTCGCAGTACCGATGAAGGTTGAACAGATAGAAGGAGATCCTGAGGATTTCACCCAGGACCAGATTGCCGTCGTCAATATGGACGGTATCAGTAAAAAAGTCAGGCTGGATGTAATTGACCGCTGGCCCGAGGTTGGTGATTATATAATCGTTCACGCCGGCTTCGCAATCTATTCGATGATCGAAGAAGAAGCCAAAAAGAATATTGAGCTGATCAGAGAACTGGCTTCGCATATGCCTGAAGAACTGCTGACGGCCGGGGACGATTCGTGAAGCACATTGATGAATACCGCGACAGCGGCCTGATAAAACCCCTGGTTGGTGAGCTTAAGAAATAGCTGACCAAACCGGTCCGGCTGATGGAGGTATGCGGAACCCATACCATGGCGATCTTCCGCAACGGCATCCGGTCAATCCTGCCTGAAACTATGGAGATCGTTTCAGGTCCCGGTTGTCCCGTCTGTGTTACCGCCGCCTCCCATATGGACGCCTTTATCGCCATGTCCGAAATTCTCGGAGTCCGGGTGGCCATCTTCGGAGATCTTTTCAGGGTTCCCGGATCCAACTCCTCGCTTGCCAACAGTGCTGCCCGCGGAGCCCGGGTTGATGTGGTTTACTCTCCGATGGACGCTCTGGATCTGGCCCGGAACAACCCGGACGATCTGGTCGTCTTCCTGGGTGTCGGGTTTGAAACCACCACTCCGGGGATCGCGGCAACGATTCTTGCTGCTTTTAACGAAGATATCGATAACTTTTGCGTCTTCTCGACCCATAAGGTGATACCCGGGCCGCTCGGAGCTCTGTTGCAGGACCCTGAACTCAGCATTAACGCCTTGCTTTGTCCTGGCCATGTATCGGCGATCATCGGTGCCGGAGCCTATCAGCCTTTCGCCGATCAAGGGCTGGCCTGTGTAGTTGCCGGATTCGAACCGGCGGATCTGCTCAACGGTTTGATCCTGCTGGCTAAACAGATAGGGTCGGGAAATTCCCGAGTTGAGAATATCTATCCCCGTGTCGTTTCCTGGGAAGGCAACCTGCGGGCCCTGGCCATGGTCGAGGAAATATTTGAACCGACCGACATGGAGTGGCGCGGCCTTGGAATGATCCCGGAGAGCGACCTGGCAATCAGGGATAAATACCAGAAATTTGACGCTCAGAAACGGCTCGACATTGAAATCCCGGATGCAGCAGAACCTAAAGGCTGTCTCTGCGGAGAGATTCTCAAAGGGCGTACCATACCGCCCCGATGCCCTCTTTTCGGCAACCGCTGCACCCCTTCGACCCCAATAGGTCCGTGTATGGTTTCCAGTGAAGGTACCTGCGCAGCTTATTACAAATACGGCCGGGAAGCCTGAGAAGATGTCAGACAGAACTATTCTTCTCGATCACGGCAGCGGCGGGCTGGCGAGCCAGGAACTTATCAGCAGTCTTTTTTTAAAATATCTGGACAGCCCCATACTGAAAGGTCTCGATGACAGTGCCGTTCTGGAAAACCAAACCGGACGGCTGGCTTTTACGACCGACAGCTATGTGGTCGACCCACTGTTTTTTCCCGGCGGCGATATCGGCAAACTTGCGGTCCACGGCACCATCAATGATCTGGCCATGCGCGGCGGTAAACCGCTCTGTTTGAGCCTGGCACTGATTCTTGAAGAGGGGATGGCTATCGATGAGCTGGAAAAAATCATTATCTCGATAGCCGATGCTGCAAACGAGGCCGCCGTTCCGATAGTCACCGGAGATACCAAAGTCGTACCGAAAGGCAAGGGCGACAAACTATTTATCAATACCTCCGGAATCGGCATTGTCGATGAATCGATATCGCTCTCATCTGAAAACGGAACCCTGGGCGATGCGGTGATTCTATCAGGTACCATGGGAGATCACGGCATTACCATCATGACCCGGAGGGCTGGAATCGCCCTGGAAGGCAACCTGAGAAGCGACACCATGGCTTTACACCGGCTTGTTGATGCAGTCCTGTCAGCATATCCGGGTTCTATACGGACTTTCAGAGATCCGACCCGGGGGGGAGTTGCGACCACGCTCAATGAAATTGCCTCCGCCAGCACTCTTTCCATCGTCCTGGAGGAAGAAAAACTGCCGGTCAGGGCTGAAGTACGGGCCGCCTGCGAGATCCTGGGCCTTGAACCGCTCTACCTTGCCAACGAGGGAAAATGTCTGGCAATTGTTGACCCAAATCAGGCAGAAAACATTGTTAATCTAATGAAACAACACGATGAAGGCAGAGATGCGGTTATCATCGGCAGACTGGTTGAAGGTAAAGCCGGCCGGGATCTGATCAATACCCCGATCGGAGGGTCACGGGTGATTAGTCCGCTGCACGGGCAGCCGCTGCCGAGAATCTGCTAACCTGGAAATATCATAAATAACTTTGGAACATTAATCGTGAACAATAAAGATAAAAAAATCGGTATCCTGGGAATAGGGAATCTGATTGTCGGTGACGAAGGATTCGGTGTCCATACCGTCCACTACCTGGAAGAGAACTTTGAATTTCCTGACAATGTGGTAGTCAAAGACGGCGGTACGGCGGGCATCTATATGAGCCCGTTCCTCGAGGAATGCGACCCGATTTTTGTTATTGATGTGGTCGATATTGACGCTGAGCCGGGATCGATGCATTATTACTCAAGTGATGATGTCAAGGCCGGAAAAATCAGTACCCGGATGTCGCCGCACCAGCTTGGACTGCTGGAAGTTCTGGGAATATGTAAACTTCGGGACGCCGCCCCGGAAACCATGGAGTTTTACTGCGTGGTTCCAAAAGTGCTGGAAACCAGTACCGAACTCTCCGATGTGGTTGCTCCCCGGGTCAAGGAAATAAGTGAGATTTCATTGAAGCGTCTGGCTGAAATAGGTGTCCAGGTTAACAGGCGAACAGGCTGAACCATGCATGAAATATCGCTTGTTCAGGGGCTGCTCAGGCAGCTTCACGATATAGCCAAACAGCACCAGACCAGCCGGGTCTTGAAGGTGACCATGGTGGTCGGTCCGCTTTCAGGAGTGGTCATCGATTCTTTCAAATTCGGTTTTGACATCCTCACCAAAAGGGATGATCTGGTTACAGATGCCGAGCTTGAAATTGTCATCCCCGAAGTCAGCTACCGCTGCAGTAACTGCGGCGACATACCGAAAACGGATGGCGAGCGACCGCAGCAATGTGATAAATGTGACGATACCCTGCTCATTGCCGAAGAAGGCGACGATCTGATTCTGCGGCAGGTTGAAATGGAATAGTAATTCTTAGCTTAAATGAACATCAGGTTCATAGTAAATAAAAGGTGAAGTTATGTGTGATGCATGCGGTTGTCAAACTCACAGTCACGACCATGAACATGGACCTTCCCATAGCCATGACGATTCGGTAATCGTCGATATCAACCGGTCTCTTTTCGCGGCCAACGATGCGATGGCCCGGTCGAACCGGGAACATTTCGACGCTGAAAATCTGGTTGTTGTCAATCTTATTTCCAGCCCCGGCTCCGGCAAAACGACGCTGCTCGAACACACCATCGACAGAATTGGAAAAGAAATAAAGATCGGTGTTATCGAGGGCGACATTGAAACGGAACGCGATGCCGAACGGATCAGGGCAAAAGGGGTTCCGGCCGTCCAACTGACGACCGGCGGTGCCTGCCACCTGGATGCTTCGATGATTCACCGTGGTTTTCACCAGCTCCAGAAGGAGGCGGGGGGAGACAACATCGATCTGCTGGTGATTGAAAATGTGGGTAACCTGGTTTGTCCGGCCACCTTCGATCTGGGTGAACATCAAAGAGTGGTTCTTGTCTCGGTTCCGGAAGGTCCCGATAAGCCGGCAAAATACCCGAAGGCTTTTACCAGCTCACAACTATTCTTGATCACCAAGACCGATCTTCTTCCCTACTTCGATTTTGAGGTGGCGGAGGCAACCAGAGAAGCGCTGAATCTGAACCCGGCACTGGAAGTGATGAATTTCTCTTCAACTACCGAGGAAGGTCTTGATGTCTGGCTTGATTATCTGCGGGAACTGGTCATAGAGAAAAAACAGCAATAGCGGCCGATCGACCCGGGCCTGGGCTCAGGGTTGATCGTCAAGCTCTGCTTTAATGGCCGCCAAGGTTTCCCGGCCGTTATTGGCAAGAATATACTCACCCAGTTTTCCACCCAGCGCTTCCGGGTCTTCAACCGGTCCGTTCTGAATTTTCTTCAACAGCCAGCTGCCGTCCAGATTGGCCAAACCTGCAGTCAGGCTGATAAATCCGTCTTTGATGAGCGCATGCCCGAAGGCGGGAATCGAACAGCCGCCCTCAAGTTTTTTCAAAAAGGCCCGTTCTGCCCGTAAACAGCACTCGCTCTGACGGTTGTTAAGACACTCCCGGACCAGTTTTCTTTTGTCAACAGAAAGTTTATCAGAGGCCTCTATGGCTATGCAGCCCTGGCCCACCGGCGGTATGAAACTTTCTTCGTCAAAATGGTGCATTATCAACTCATCATATCCCATGCGGGTTACCCCGGCATAGGCCAGCATCAGTGCATCACAGGCTCCCGACTCGAGCTTGCTGATCCGCGTCTGCAGATTTCCACGCATCGGCACGGTTTTGACATGCGGGTAAAAATGTTTGAGCAGGGCAACCCGGCGCACCGAGGAAGTTCCGATTATGATCGGCTTATCGACATTTTTCAGGTCAGCATCTTGATAGCCAAGCAGTACGTCATGGCTTTTCTCACGTTCGCTGAAGGCTATCAGCTCAAACCCTTGCGGCAGGGTCGACTGCATATCCTTGGCCGAATGAACGGCGATATCGACTGAACCGCCTGCCAGCAGTTCCTCAAGCTCTTCGGTAAAGACCCCTTTGCTGCCGATTTTGGCGATGGAGCGGTCAAGAACCTTATCGCCTTTGGTCTTAATCGCCGAAATAACCGTCTTTATCCCCTGTTCATTCAACATCCGGCAGACGGTTTCGGTTTGCCACATGGCAAGTTTGCTTTTGCGGCTGCCTACAGTGATGGTTGTCATGCTGATTCCCTCGTTTTATGGTGCCTCAATTGTATCGGCGGCCACCATACCATAGCTGCGATTATTGTCCAAGATGCGGCGGCAGTTTCCCCAGTACAACGGTAAAACTGCTGCCCTGATTCAAATCACTTGAGACATCGATTCTGCCGCCGTGGGCGTCAACCACCGCTTTAACATAATTCAGCCCGAGCCCCAATCCCTGCTGTGTCCTGCTGCGATCGCCCCGGTAGAGCCAATCCCAGATCTTCCCTACTTCCTGCGCTGAGATGCCGATTCCGGTATCACGAAAACTGATATGAATGTCATCGGCGACCGCTCTGCCTTCGATTCTAAGGTTGCCGTTTTTGCTGTTGTATTTGATTCCATTGTCGATCAGGTTGGCCCAGACCTGGGACAATCTGGTCCTGTCGCCATACACTTCCAACCCTTTGTCAATTTCCACTTCGATACTGATCTGGTTTTCGTCGGCCGCATACTCATAGACCTGAACAATTTCCATAATATTTTCTTGCAGATCAAAACAGGTTTTTTCAAGCGTCATCATGCCCGACTCGGCTTCTGCCACACTCATCATTATCTTCGACATGGCCAGAACCCGCTGACTCTCCTCCAGACAGTCGGACAGCGCCTCCTGCAGCTTTTCAGGATCGTTGCCGCTCTGCAGCCCGTACTCGGCAACGGAGCGCAGTCTGGTCATCGGCGTTCTCAGATCGTGGGCAACATTGTCAAGCGATTCCTGCATCTCCTTGATCAGTTGCCGGTTCTTGACCAGTATCTGATTAATTTCCTCATATATATGCCGATACTGTATTGACGGATTTGAAGCCGGATCAAGTAACTCCCGACCATCGACCCGTATGCTCTCAAGCTTTGTCCGAAGCTGTTTAAGAGGGGCGGCAACAGTGCGGAAACCGAGATAAATTACGGCTACGGCTACGATTAAAGCAATAATGCTAGAAACCACGGCGCCGTTAACAATTCGTTTGTAGAGGTTGTATAAAGATTTGTCGGGCCGTCCGGCCTGGATAACCACTTCATCGCTGGCTGTAAGTGAGACTATATTCCAGACCTGATCATTTCTTTCATCCGGCCAACCATCAAGGGTAAGCCAGCAGCCATGAAGCTGTGGATCGAGCCGGGCCAGAACCCGAAGGTCAAATGCTCCGTCGCTTGAGGCGGAAAAATAGAGATGTTCGCCGCCCCTGACAACCCGCACAAATCCCAGATCGTTGACAGCCCTCTGATCGTTGACAGATGTATAGATATCCGATCCGTGAAGAAGCGACTGGTTGTTGGTCAAAAACAGTTTCAGGTCATGCTCTATATCGGCAACAATGGTTTGTTGAAAATAGCCTCTGGTGGTGACAACAAAGATAAACAGAAACAGAAGCAGAATGGCCCAGATCCGCAGTACCGCAGACGGAAAAAACCATCTCTGTTGGTCAGAGAACAATCCTTTAACCGGATTTAAGCACATACCCCATCCCCCTGACGGTATGTATCAGTTTCTGGTTGAAATCCCGATCAATTTTGTTGCGCAGCCGGCACACCAGGACATCGACCACGTTGGTTTGAGGATCGAAGGAGTATTCATAGACCCGTTCTAAGATCGAGGTCTTGGAGATGACAATTTCGGAGTTGCGCAGCAAATATTCGAGCAGTGCATACTCTTTGGCGGGCAGTTCGATTTTTTCGCCCTGCCGATGAACCTCCCGGCGCAGCAGATCCATGGCAAGGTTGTCATATTCAAGGGTTGTCGGCTCGCTATGCTTTTTATCCCTGCGGATCAAAGCCTGTATCCGGGTCAGCAGTTCACTGAAGGAAAAGGGTTTGATCATATAATCGTCACCACCCTGCTGCAGCCCTTTGATACGGTCATCCAACGACTGTTTGGCGCTGAGTATCAAGACCGGCGTCGAGATACTGTTGTTGCGAAGCTGTTCGATAACCTGCAGACCATCGATGCCGGGCAGCATGATATCGATGACGGCGGCGTCGTATTGACCGGTTAACACGTATTCCAGCCCGGAATTACCATCATGGCACACATCGACCAGAAAACCGGCCTCACGCATCCCCTTTCGATAAATGAGGCGATCTTTACATCATCTTCCACAATCAACAGTTTCATTTCAAAAACTCCGACTATTGAGGATCAAGACAAATAACCGACCCATGCCTGCCGCAGACAGGATCACCTTCCCTGACCGCCCGGCGATAGCTGAAATAATCATCCGAGCAGCTTGTACAGATCTCATGCAGATCTATGGCTTCAGATCTAACCCCGGAGCGAATCAGTTGATCTTTTGAGATCTGCCAGAAATCGAAATGATTTTTCTGCACCTGAAAACGATGAAAATCTATGGGCAGCTCCGTTCTAAAGTTGATAAACTCAGCGCAGCAGGGTCCCAGCGAAGGACCAATAAAGGCCTGAAGATCTGCTGCATCAGTCCCATAATGTTTGCTCATCTGGGTAATGGTTGCACCGATTATATTTGTCACACTGCCGCGCCAACCGCTATGGACGGCCCTGATTGCGAGCTGCAACGGGTCGTAAAGCAGTACCGCCTGACAGTCGGCCTGCTGGATCAGCAGAGCGGTGCCGGGAACATTGCTGATCATGCCATCGTATTGGTCGACTTCGAAATCTCTCTGCCGTTTTCCATCATCCACATAAACCCGACTGCCGTGAACCTGGTTAGCGCTGACCAGCCGTTTGGCACCTATACACTGCTTGATTATGGCCCGGTTTTCTTCGATATTCTCCGGGCTGTCACCAGTTCCGTAGCTGACATTGAGGCTTGCAAATTTACCGCTACTGACCCCGTCATGTTTGTCGAAAAAGTGATATGAAACCATTGCCTCTGTTACTTTTTGCTGGTTGGCCGCTTTCACAAAAGCGAAGCCGGAGCTACTTTTATTCCGAATATCATGTAGCAGAGGCTGAAAAAATTCAACAAAAAAGGGGTATGCCTCTACTTAGAAGCATACCCCGCAAGAGAATGATATTTTAAAACAGGTTTAGAAAACTGCCTCAAATGTCAGGTAGATCTGATGGGCATTCTCCACCGGATCTAATCCCATCATCTCCATCACCATCTGATCCTGAGCATCCCCGAGATCGTACGGCACCATGTTCCAATCACCCGATCCTGAGTAGTTGAAGTCATAGTACTGATACCCCAGACGAATAAATGCGCGGCCATACTTGGAGATGGCCTCACCGGAAGGAATATCATAAATGGAATAGAGCTCAAACACGCTGCCGCGGGTTGCCAGTTTTGACATGTAGATATCGTCATGGGCCGGAGTGAAACCGATCCAGTATTCGGATCCGTAGTTATATTCCGCACCCAGTTTCAGCCGCAGATCATCCATGTCGTAACGAAGACCGCCATATAAAGCATAACCGTTTTCACTGTTGGTATTAGGTCCGGTCTGACCTGCCATCATCGCCGCAAAATCGTTGAACATGCCGTTGTCGTTCGGACTCGTTTGCGACCATCCGCCGGATACAAAGTAATTGAAGTTGGAAACCTTATTCTGGTAGACCAAATCGGTATGATAGATATTACCCAGATTTACCCGCTCGCCCATGCCGCTCACTTCACCGAATGTCTGATCAACAACTAAATTCTGGAAATTCGGGTAGTTGAAGGCATTAAATACGCCGAATGACTGGAAGTTGAGTAGTCTGTTACCGCTCCCCAGTATATCCCAGTTGAGGCCGGCAAAATCGACATCGCTAATCTGATTGTCCTCCAGCAGACCGTCTTCAAATCCTCTGCCGTAGCAGAATCTGACCTTACCGGATCCGAGTTCTTCGTTGCCCCAGTTATAGCCGTACCCCACGGTTAGACCGTCGAAGGCATAATTGAAATTGGCAACCGGAGTGGCCAGCCGCTCGTCAACGCCGAGTCTGATTTGTGATGGAGGACCGTCGGTGGTCGGCCGACGTCCGATGGAAAACCAGACCGGGGCACCGCCGATATTGTTCCAGTTTAGAATGGCACGATCGACATAAAGGGCACTGTCACTGACGGTTCTGGAGGTATTGCCGTCAAAAACCGGCCAGATGGCACCGGAGTCATCGGTAAAGGCCGACTGCATGCCCCAGGCTTTATACATTGCCAATCGTCCTTTGAACTCGACGTTTTCAGTGGCTTTTACACGCATATTAAGCCGGAACCGGTTGGTCCACAGGGTACCGTTTTCAAGACTTCTGCCGAATACGGTATCGGCATTGTAGTAGTCCAGACGGGACCTGAAATCGCCATACAGCTTGAACCGGGCCGCCAGGTCCCACGCCTCGGCCCGCTCATCAAAACCCTCGAGGCTGTCGGCCAGATCCGACAACTGCTCTGAAGTCGCCGAATCCACTTCACCCTGTTTTCCCATCTGGGCTTTGAGCTCTTCAAGCTGTCTGCTCAATTCCTCGATCTTCCGCTCCAGGTCATCCACATTCGGCCCGCCACTTGCCAGTGACATGGCAGGAAATGCGATCAGACCTGCTAAAGCAAGAATCGAAATTTTCTTTACCATTTTCTTCCTCCTGGTTTTTATTGGACAAATATTACCGCTGTGTACTGACAAACGGCAACAGCGGCACTACCTAAACCGCTGTTAAAATAAGTATTTCATTTAAGTCTTAATCCCTATCGTATCGCCGAAACTTTGTCAAGTTCTACCGATGATTTGTCTGATAAAAGTTATCATTTTCATAAAAGCTTCCGGCCGAAACGGTACAACTAATTCAGATATTGCCAGCTAAAGTAAGTAGTTTTAAAAAAATTTTCCTTTTTTCTATGACATAAACAGGGTAATCAGCTAGAATTTTGCAACCAGACGTCGCACACCCCATTTACCCCTGTTCCTATGTCTGATCATATCGTATTAACCGCTTTCGGCACAACGACCAAATCAAAAGAGAGTTATCTTTACCTAGAAAAACAGATTGGGCCTCGATTTCCCGATTGCCAAATCCATTGGGCCTTTTCGTCTCCAACCGTACGAAAACGCTCAACGCCGAAAGATTCCAGAGGGCCGGCTTCCATAGCGGAGATAATAAACAGACTGGACGATCCCGGGAAAATTGTCGTTCAATCTTTGCATGTGCTTCCCGGCTATGAGTACGACCGGATCAAAAGGGAAAGTGATGAGCTTCCGGTATCGGTATCAGTCGGCATGCCGCTGCTCAGTGATAAGGATGATTTTACCAGAGTCTGCCAATCGGTAAAACCACTGAGCCTCTTGCAAAACTCAGATCAGATTTGTAGGTCAGATGACGAATTTGACGATAAAAAAGGTCGTAATATATTGGAATAATTGAGCTTCACATGTTCTTCTGTTATAATTTGTTTGGCCA
>Ga0056107_100052_pt1 | contig 21869 bp, 25 predicted proteins | sample WorMetcrassitun2_FD_77006 | JGI IMG/M metagenome (GOLD analysis project Ga0056107, IMG submission 77006) | Marine gutless worms symbiont microbial communities from Max Planck institute for Marine Microbiology, Germany - Olavius crassitunicatus.2 ...
AAATCCACTGGAGGTCGAAACCCATAGGTAAAGTTGCCGCCAACCTGCCATTTATGAAAAATATGGCAGAGTATAATTTCACACATAATTGTTGACACTACCCCATATGAACAGCTTTTCGGGAAGGGGTATGAACTTAAAAAATGGCGTGACCTGACGATACCCGGCCAATTTGCCTGTAAGGAAACTGTTACCGTTACAGGCGAACTTGGAAGTATAGAGGGCGCGTTTGTAGTAGGGCCTGCAAGAGCGTATTCCCAGGTGGAAATTTCATTTACCAATAGTCTTTCTCTTGGAATAGACCCTCCGCTAAGAGATTCGGGAGACATCGAAGGCTCTCCGGGAGCTATTCTTCACGGTACTGTTGGTAAAGTTGTTCTCAGGAAGGGCGTAATTACTGCCAAAAGACATATTCATATGCATACAAAGGATGCAGCGGATTTTGGCGTTATAGACCGGCAGGTTGTCAAAATAAAAGTATCCGGGGACAGAGGGCTTGTGTTTGACAATGTCGTCGTGAGGGTCAGCCCTGAAAATGCCCTTGAAATGCATATCGATTTTGATGAAGGCTTTGCAGCAGGGGTGGAAGACTTTCAGCTGGTTGAGCTAATACGCTATTAATTTATTAGTCTGTTAGGCCTCCTTTCTTAAATTGTCACGGGAAATGCCCTTGACAGCAAGGAGATCCAATTGCTACCTATTTATCCGAAAATGATCGGTTAGTCTTCCAGGCACGGCAACAGATTTATCGAAACTGCGGGTGTCGCAGCGTTGTAAATAGGCCAACCCTTTTTTCTTTCTGGAGTGCATTATATGACCCAGACCCATTTAACTTCTGGTGCAGTATCAAAGTTCAGCCGAAGAGTGGCGCAGATCAAGATGTCGGCAACCAAGGAAATGCCGGTTCTGGCAAGTCGTGTCGGCAATTGTGTTTCCCTGGGACAGGGCGTACCCTCTTTTGCGGTGCCCCCCACATTATCTACGCGGTCTGCACCGCTTTGCATAAAGAACCATCTGCCAGCAAATATTCGCTCCAAACGGGTATGGTCGAACTGCGCGAGCGCATCAGCGAAACCCTTTTGCAGGAAAAAAACATCCAGGTCGACCCCCCGATAGCGAGGTGCTCGTTACCGTCGGCGCCATGGAAGGACTGATGGCCACCATACTAACCGTTGTTGATAGGGGCGACGAGGTCATTCTTCCGTCGCCAACGTATGCGTCCCATATTGAGCAGGTCCTTTTGGCCCCTCAGGCGAAGGGCATCTTAGAATTTCTTTTGGGGGAGAAGAGGCCGAACTAAACGAAGCGTTTGATCGAATAGAGAGTTGGCTAAAAACGATATAGTAATTCGAGCGGCGATGTATTCCGATTATTCATAGCAAGGCCTTTAACTTTTGAACACAAACGGGTATAGCTAAATTGGACCGGATATTTATTGTTTAAAATTCATACCATAACGATTAACATTCAAAACGCATATAAAAGGTGTGTCTATGTCACAGAACTACGAAAGCGGCAAAGCCATGGATCGAAAAGAACATTTCGGATGCCTGAAGGTGTTGGGAATCATCGCGATTACGATGGTTGTTACCGTTTTGGCCACCCTCTGGGTAGCGAAAGCCTATATTTTTCCTTCTGAATTTAAACCCGTCGCGTTAACCGAAAAAGAAGAAGTACAATTATCGGCAAAGTTAAACCAACTGGATCGAATCAGTGGCACCGATATCGCCAAAAAAATAGGGGCTTCCGGAAAAACAAAAAAAGTGGATCTTGAGAAGGCTGAAAAGCAAGATGCGGGCGTACCGTTAAAATATAGCGAAGAAGAAGCCGAACGAAAGATCAGTTTCACCCAGCGGGAAGTGAACGCGATGATTGCTAAAAATACCGACCTGGCCAAAAAGCTGTCCGTCGACCTGTCGGAAGATCTGGTCAGCGCACGCTTACTTGTGCCCGTGGATCAGGATTTTCCTGTTTTGGGGGGTAAAATTATCCGGGTTCATGTAGGGCTGGCCCTATCCTATGAAAAAAACAAACCGTTGGTGGCCTTAAAAGGAGTCAAGCTGATGGGCGTACCAATTCCAAACGCCTGGCTGGGAGGAATTAAAGATATCGACCTGGTTAATGAGTTCGGAGCCGACGAAGGATTTTGGAAGGCCTTTTCGGATGGCATCGAATCCATCAAGGTGGAAAAAGGAAGGCTGAGCATTCAGTTTAAAGAATAACGCTTCAAAAATTGAGCTGGAAAAATTAAATTATGAATCTTGAAACCTGGTTCGCTTTTGCTCTGACCGCAATGGTTATATTGGTGATTCCCGGCCCAACAATCATTTTCGTAGTCAGCCAGGCCATATCCCATGGCGGCCGATCTGTGATGCCACTTACCGCCGGCGTATTTCTTGGCGATTTTGTAGCAATGACTTTCTCTCTTTTGGGGCTGGGGGCCATCTTATCCGCTTCGGCGGTCCTATTTTCAATTTTTAAATGGATTGGGGCATTTTACCTGATTTATCTGGGTGTCAGATTATGGCGTTCCAATCCTGGTAGGGGGTATCCCGCACTTCCGGATAAAGCAAACCCGGAACGATCTTTATTTCAGAACGCTTTTATCGTCACTGCGCTGAACCCGAAAAGTATTGCTTTTTTTGTTGCATTTTTTCCGCAATTCATCACTCCGGAAGCGCCCGCCATTTCACAACTGTTTATCATGGGGACCACTTTTTTACTTCTAGGGACAATTAACGCGGCATTATATGCGATATTTGCAGGAAAACTAAGGGAGACACTTAAAAATAATACCGTACATAAACGGCTTAATCGCTGCGGAGGCGGTGCACTGATTGGTGCTGGATTGTTGACGGCAGCAATGCAGCGAGACCTTAAAATACTTCCTTGAAAGCTGTTTGATCTGCCTTTGTAGATATTCCTTTTCCACATCGCCCATGGAAAAGGCATCTAAATCTGTTCTGAACACAACATGCGATGCTGCCTGCTCATCTTGCGCTTTTATTCTCTATTCGTAGCATCCTTCCTCCCTTGCCGTCGACCAAGACTTGTGCTAATAAATAAGAAGACGTATTGACAGGTTTTACGTATGGAGGGCTCTCGCGCTATTAGTTCAAGCCCTTGCCGGGCGCGCATCTATACGGATTGATAACATACTAATTAAATCCAACCTGAGACAAGAGAGGCGCTTATGGAAGATTTTAAGAATATTCTCTACCCCATTGCGCTCACTGAATTTTCAACCAGGGTAGCCCCTTACGTGGTGACCATGGCCAAACAACTCAATGCACAGGTCCACCTGTGCTAAATGTCTTGTTGTGCAGTTTCACCCGAGGGATTGGTCTTGCAAAGAAATGGCGATCCATATTATACCTTACTTCTTCAATAAACTCTTTTTGTCCTCGATAAGGCCCCCGATGGTGATTTCGTCGAGGCGCTCAAACATGGCCTTTCCGGCTTCGACCCAAACCCACCGGGAAAGACAGCCACCTGCCTTGTTGCAGACTCCGCAGAGTTTATCCGGTCTTTCCGCGCAATCCGTGATGGCAGTTGTTTTCTCAAGCGCTCTTACTATATCCCCCACTTTTATTTCGTAGGGCGCCTTGGCAAGCATATGTCCGCCATACGGCCCCCGATGACTTTTAACCAGGCCGGCCGATCTGAGCTTGCGAACCAGCTGCTCTAAATATTTTAACGAGATATTTTGTCGACGGGATACATCGCTTAAAGGAACAGGTGCTTCTTGTGCATTGACAGCCAGGTCAAGGATGAGTCGGGTTCCATATCTGCTTTTGGTTGTTAACCGCATTTGCTAATCGCCATGTAAGGGTTCGCACAAAAATAAGTTTGCCATTTTAAGTGTTGAGGCACCCGGCTGGCAAGGAACGAAAGCGGAGGAACATCAAGTATATTCCAAGCTTTCGTAACGCAGCCAGACGGGATGGATCGGCGCTTAAAATGTGAAGTAATTTTTACGCGAGCCTTGAGCATAAATCGATGATTGCCCTGTTAATTTAATACATAGAAAATAAATTGCTCGATTCGATGTCAACCGGGAGATATTTTTTTTAAACGGATTTTACGGTTCCCGGGTAGAATTGGCCAAGCGAGGTTGAGTCGGTTTGTGTATGGGTAAACATATCTGAAATTTTGAACCATCCTGCCGTTTGGATTCAACTTCAACCGTGCCGCCGTGCTGTCGGATGACATGATTGGCGATAAACAAACCCAGACCCGTTCCTTGGGATCCTTTGGATGAAAAAAAGAGTGTAAACATTTTCTCTTTCGTCTCCCGGTCCATTCCCATTCCATTGTCCTGAATGATGTAGCAAAGGCGCTCAGGTTTTATTAAAAAAGCCTTGAATATGACTTGATGATCGGTTTTGCCATGGTCTCCGATACAGGCATCGACAGCATTTTCCAGGATATTTACAATTGCGGCCTGCACCCAATTGGGATCGACCTCAATGGTACCTAAAGATGGTGAAATATCTACTTTCAGGCGTACCTCGTTTTTTTTCGCAACCGGCGTTACCGTTTCGATAATTTCCCGAGATATTTGGGTCGCATTTACGGGCTGATAATTGAGCTCTCTCGATTTGGCATAATAAAGGATCTCCAGGACCATTTTCTTAATGCGTTCGGCCATCTGTTTAACCTGATCAAATGCCTGCTGAACACGCTCGGGATTCTGTCTGGTCAGGCCGGATTCCAATCGGTAAATACCCCCATCCAGTGCGGTCAGCATCCCTTTGACGCCGTGGGACATGGATCCGAGCATAAAGCCCAGGGATGTGAGATGATCCTGCAGCTGTCGAATCTGGGTAATATTGGCGGAGATTTCCATGACCTGGGTAATTTGCCCCATGCCGTTACGAATGGGGGCGGTCCAGGTAATCGTGTTTACCTGTTCGCCACTTTTTGATGTAACGATCTCTTCGGTCGAATGGGGTAGGCCATCTTTAAAGGTGGCCGCGACCGGGCATTCCTGGCATTGGATGGCACGATGTTTATAAATTTCGAAGCAATGGGAACCGATTTCATCACCAAAATCCTTCTTGAACATTTTATTGCTGGCCGTGAGCAGAAAATTTCGATCCTGCACGGTGATATAACAGGGAACTTCGTCAAAAAGTTGTTGATATAGCGCTTGGGCATTGCCGAGGTCGGCGATTTTCTTTTCATATAGGGTCAATTTTTTTTCTAAAGCAATCCGTTCTTTCGCCTGTGTAAGTGCAGAATTCAAGGCGCGACTTTTAACCGGCCGGGACAGATAGCCGGCTGCATCGGCGCGAAATTCCTCCATGGCCTGATCGATATACTCAACCTCGGAAACGATAATGATTTGGGTAAGAGGCTCTGCCTTCTTTATTTGTTTTAAAATATATATAATCTCACCGTCTGGCAGATAAGGATCGGCAATAATTATTTCGGGCTTGGTCTTATCAATACTGACCAACACTTCGTCATTCGTGCTGGCAATTGAGACTTCCACCTGCTGTCGTTCAAGATAGGTCCCTATCGCTTCAGCATGGCTTCTTGATTTATCGATAAGTAGTACTGAATTTGCCATAACTTTTTATCGTGGATACATCGGTTTTGAGGTTAAAGAATATTATCTCTAACAATTTTTAATAGCTTATCCCGGTCAAATGGTTTGGTGATGGCGGCCACCGCTTTTCCAATGGCATGTTCGATACCAGAGAGGCCACTGATAACGATTACCGGTATATTTTTCAGCTTTTTTTCCTGTGTCATTTTGCGGTAGAACCTAGGCCCCCATTCATCGGGCATTTCAATGTCAAGTGTTATTAAGTCCGGTATTTCTTTTTTGGCGATCTCCATTCCCTTTACCGCGTTTTCAGCCGAAAAAACGGTATACCCATTGTCCTCAAACAACGTAACGAGGTAATCGACAATATTGGAATCGTCATCGACCACTAAAATTTTTTTCCCCATTGGAGGCTCCTCTTTTTAAATAACGATATCGATTTATTTGTTGATGCTGATCACGGGACAGCCGGCCCTCATCATCACCTGCTCAATGTTGCTGCCGAGCCTTTTGTCTTCAGCATCCATCTTTCGAGTATGATGCGCCATAACAATCAGGTCGGCATGTTGTTCCCGCGCGTATTTAACAATCTCGATATACGGAATGCCTTCCCAAACGACAAAAGAGTAGTCCTGGTCTTTTTTCAGAGTCTTGATATATCTGCCCCTTATTTGTCTTAGGCACTCACGAATTTTAAATTCAATTTCATCTTGAGTCATGAGCTTGCCCATATGGGCATCACTGATATCGAGGGCATGAAAAATGTGGAGTTCACAACCAAGGGCGTTGACAATCTTGAGGGCAAATTGAAAGGCCACATCGGATGCTTTGGAGAAATCGGTACCAAAAACGACACTTGACATCCCCCCCCAGAAAGAAGCCGCCGGGCGATTGACGATAAGAATCGGGCAACGGACAGATTTGGCGACCCGTTGAAGGGTCGACCCGACCATGCTTTTTTTGTACACTGAAACGCCCTCATCCTCAGTCGTTCCGCCCATAATAACGAGATCCGGTTGTGAATCTCGCGCCTCTCTAAGGATTTCGCGATAGGGCAAACCGACCGAAATTTTGATTTCAACATCTTTGGCGGTCTCAAGTTGTCGTGAATAGTAAGTCTTGATCTCTTCTTCCACCCATGACACATATTCGTCGTCAAGCTCTACTCTTTCACCGGTTTTGATATCTATAACCACTTGGCTATAACCCCGCGTGGGCACGCCTAACACATGAAAAATCGTCATGCGGGCATCATGGCGCTGGGCCATATCAAAGGCAACCCGGGCCGCATAGTCACTGGCTAGAGAAGCAGATGTGGCGAACAGGATTTTTTTGAACATGTGTCACCTCGATTATGGTATAGTCGGCTTATTATTCCTTTGGCCGAAGATGTTCGGGAATCTCAAGCATGCCGATCAGCAGTGGCTTGAGAAAAGACCATTCAATTCCGATCTTATATTCTTCCTCGAGATCCCGGATCGCGTCCCAGCAATTATGGCACGGGGCGATCACCAATTCAGCACCGGTATTTAGCACCTGGTCGCGTTTGGTTATCAGGGCTTTATTGCGTTGGGGCCGGTAGAGCCCGATCCCGTTGAAACCACCCCCCCCGCCGCAACAATAGTTGTGCTCTTTATTGGGTGCCATGTCGATAAAATACCCAGGTTCAACCATATAACTCATTATCTCACGGGTGATTTCTTTCAGGCCGTGATTTCGGACATAATTACAAGAATCCTGAAGCGTCACCTTTTTTTTGATTCGTTTAGCCGGATCGATTTTAAGCTTTCCGGTGCGAAGTGCCTCGGCAAGCCATTCAACATAATGAATCGATTCTACCGGCGGTTTCCCACTCTTTTTTCCGGCCCAGTACGGGCCTTCGATGACGGTCGCCCGATGGGCATGTCCACATTCGGTTCCGATCATGCGCTTGGGTTTGAGTCGCTCCATGGCGTCATAAACACTTTCCACCTGCATTTTACAAGCGACCCAATCACCGGCAAACATCGCCAGGCTGGTCTGTTCCCATCCCTTGGACGGGACTGTCCAGTTTTCACCCGCCAGATGAAAAAGAATTCCCGCTTCAGCCAGATCTTCCGGGTAGTGTTTCACTTCCCTGGCGTTGACGGTATACATAATGTCGGCGTTCTTAACATCTACCGGGACTTCAAGGCCGGGGTAGTCGTCTTCATATTCTTCCACCATCCATTCAAAGGTCTCAACAAAGTCTTCGTCGGTAACATCCATCTGGGCGCGGTAGACACGGTGCATGCCAGCACCGATTTTCATCTCCCAGGGAACGAATCCCTGCTGATAAAGCAGGCCGCGCAGGTAGCCGAACATAATCCCCATATCGATGCCGTGGGGACAATACATGCCGCAGCGGTTGCAGCAGGTACATTTGGCCCAGGCTGTTTCCATGGCCATGTGCATGAAGTCGTTGTCAACCCTGCCTTTTCGTTTGACAAGTTCACCAAGGGTTGACTGGATTTTGTATGCCGGAACCTGCTTTGGGTCACAGTCATTGACCAGGTACAGAAAACAAGTGTCCGCACACATTCCGCAATGGGTGCAAATCTCGAGCCATGTGCGCAATCGTGATTTTAAGGTATTCTGGATGGTTTTCCATAAGAGTGCATGATCAATATCGAGGTGTTTCATCTCCTCGTAATAGACCTTGCCGCTTTTGTCGGATAAAAGGGTCTTGAGCACCTCTTCCGTATCAATCGGCTTTTTGTTGCACAGTGTTCCCTCGGGCATGGGCCGCTTCTCCTTTGAACGCTACCAGGCGATCTCTTTGCCTTGCATCCCGCCTCTTTTGATCGCAAAATCCATCCCGAGTTGTGCCCGAGATGCGAAAAACAAAATGATATGCGATAGCTTGGTGAATGGAATTGCGATAAGCAAGACCTCTCCACAGATAATATGCAGGGTTAGCCAAAATGAATAATCGCCGACCTGATACCGGGCAATCAGCCCGGTAATAAAAGGAGCGGCGGACATAAATAAAATAAAATAATCGTACGACGTGGTTAAAATACGAACCTCAGGCAGGGCAATTCTTCGTAACACCATTAAAACGGCACTGATGACAACGGCCCAGGAGAGCATATCGGCAAGGGTCGAGCTTAGCGTAAAAAACGAAAAGCCGATCGTTGCTTTTAAAATTTCATTATGTGCCAAAAGAAAGAGGGGAATCAACACAGCCCCAAAGTGGAAACCAAAAAATATGATCGTCATAAAGGGCTGTTTGCGCCAGCCCTGGGTGCCGAAAGGGAGTAACCATCGAAAGATGGACCGAACGGCTCCCTTAAACCCTTGTGCCGGATATTCACCATAGGCTACCCGATCCAGTTGCCAGCTTAGCCCCTTTATATACAAAACCAGACGAACGACCAGGCCGATCAGGCAAATACTGACGGATAGCCAGAGCATAAAACCGGTTAAAAATGCGTACATATATGCGTCCCCTTAATAAGTCCTCTTTTTGGTATCCCGGCCGGTCAAGAATCGCCAGAACAACAAAAACGAGATGAGAATGCCGCCCAATATGATATACGTGATGCCTTCCGTATGCAGCATAAAATCGTGTAGTGTGTAATACACATGATCCATTACAAAGCCCTCATAATTTTTAACAACCCTGATTTTTAACTATCGTGGTGATAGTCCGGATGTTCATAAAAAATGGGCATCCGGGTGGTGACAAATCGATAAACGACGACGCCCAGTGTCACGATGAAGATTGATGTGCCGACCTCCATCCAGCTGGGAACGTATCGTTGGGCCGATGGCAGGTGCCAGTTAAATGCGACCACCGAAATATTGAGTCGGTTAAGAATAATCCCCAAAACAGTCCATGCCGACGCCCAGCGCGCCCAGCGCAGGTTATGTTCCCGAACCGCCAGGGAGTATAAAAAAGCAGGCATGGCCACAAAGCCGATCAACTCCATCAGAAACCACGCCCCCCATCCGGTGAAGAGAAGATGCCAGTTATTGTCAACGGAGATGCCGATTAATTTGACGGAAAGGTATCCCATCATAACAAAAGAAGCCGCCTTGCTGAATCCAAAAACAACCCCATCACTCTCTTTTAAGTGGGTATCGTCCATTTTATTGTGGAGAAACCGGTGGGCAAGGGTGCCTTCGAATATGACCATGGACATGCCGGCGAAAATACTGGATACGAAAAAGTAGACCGGTAGGTAGCCGGAATACCACAACGGATGAAGCTTTGAAGGCGCAATCATAAACAAAGCCCCGAGAGAGGATTGATGCAGAGTCGAAAGCACCACGCCAAAGATGGTGAGTACAAGGGTCATGCGGACGATGAGGTTGCGAATTTTTCTAAGCCCCAGCCATTCGAGGGCTGCCGGGCTATATTCAATAAAGAGTACCGTCAGATAAAGAAATACACAAAGGCCCACTTCAAATAGCAGGGAGGTGGTGCCCTGGGAAACAAATATGGGATATGGCAATCGCCAGGGGCGGCCCACATCATAATGAAGGGCCAGTACCACCAGGGCATACCCCAAAAAGGCGGTTAAAATCGCCGGCCTGACCGCGGAATGATACCGCTTAAGCCCGAAAATATAGCAGGACGCGGAGGTCACATACCCACCGGCGGCCAGCGAAACCCCGCACAATAGGTCAAACCCGATCCATATCCCCCAGGGATTGTTATCGTCGAGGTTGGTGACGGTTCCCAATCCTTTGGTAAATCGCAAAACGGTAAGGATCAATCCAACGAGGAGGATGATCCCCGTGATGATGTTAAATGGGGTCAGAATCGTTTTGTCTGCCTGGCTTGTCTCTTGCGGCATCTATTCGTCCTCCTTTTCGGTCGTCTCTTCCGCCGCTTCTTTTTCTGCTTTTTCAGTCGCCTCTTTCAGGGCCTTTTTTACTTCGAGGTTGATCGTCGCTTCTTTTTCCTGGGTCATTTTATCTTTTAATTCGGCCAGCTTGGTTTCCATTTCATCGTTGGCATCGGCCACGGTGGTGGCCACGGCTTCGATTCTTTCCTGCCTGGCAATGGCATCTTTTCTTTTGGAGATGGCGTAAATGCCGGTCAGCAGCACCGGCCATAGCCCCACCACGATGGGGACCGCCGAAAGGGGACCCGACGTATATTCGGCCGCTGCGTAAATCCCGAGATCTTCGCGCATGCCGATTTGATTAAACGGTCGGGGCGATAGGTAAAGCCAGCTGGTGCCGCCCATCTCATTCTCACCATAAATATGATCAATATATCGTCCGGGATACTTATCGATCCTACGCCTGGCAATTTTCAGCAGTTGGTCTCTTTCACCAAATGTCAGTGCCTCCGTAGGGCACCCCTCGACACATCCGGGAAGCAATCCGTCTTTAATTCGGAATTGGCACAGATGGCATTTTTTGATCCGCGGGCTCAGCGGTTCATCATATTCGTAAGCCGGGATATTAAACGGGCAGGCCACCATGCAATACCGACATCCGACGCAAAGGGACGCATCGTAGACAACCGCTCCGGTTTGATCTTTCTTTAAGGCTTTTACAAAACAGGCCGATGCACAGGCAGGCTCTAGACAGTGATTACACTGGTTTTTGGCAAAGGTACCCGGCGCGTCCTTTTGCTCAAACCGGTTGACGATGGTAAAGGCATCGGCACTGGTCCGTCGAGGGCTTTCTAAGACCGCCAGGTCGTCAAAGGGCCGATCCGGAGTTGGCAGGTGGTTTACCTGGTTGCAGGCCTCTTCGCATTTCCGGCACCCGATACAGCGAGACGTATCGTGCAAAACTCCGAAGCTTTTGGGGTAACCCTCAAAGTGTTTATTTGATCCCCCATGGACTTCCGGCACCATTGTGGCGGTTGTGCTCACCGTGGCAGCACCGACCCATCCCAGGAATTTTCTCCGGGTAACACCCATAACTTTGCCTCAATTTTAAGTTCGCCCTAAGTTCTCTTTTTATGGCAGCCGGTACAATCGGTTGCCTTCGGCTCTTGAATATTCATCTTCTGGTGACAAGACATGCACTGCCCATGGTAGGCCCCTTTAAGCCCCGGCCGTTCCGCTATGCTTTCTTTGAACGCTTTTCCGTGGCAAGAAGCGCATTTGGGTGGCTGCATAGATGCCGGGCTATTGTGATGACACCCCTTGCACATCGTTGTTTGCTCTTTATGAAAAATCCGGGCCATCTGGTTGTCTTTCATCCCGGCCGCCAGTTTCTGGATTATCCGGCGGTGGGGCAGGGTAACGGGGTCATACTCATCCACCATGATATTGATGGTGACATTTTCAGGTATCTGTTCATCCGGTGGCAGGGTCGGAGATTCCGACATACGGCTTAACGTTTTTCCGGCCAGGGCCGCTTTTTGTTCGGTATTCATCGGTAGCGTATCGAGGCCGGTTTTATCACCGGTATTATCAACGGCATGACACCGGTCGCAGGTTGTTTCAGAGAACTTCTTTTCCGGCATCGACCCATGACATCCGGCACAATTTTGGGCGGTCTGGGCCTGCTGATGGCATCCCATACAGCTTTTTTTTGTTTGTGTGCCGTGCATCGCTGTTTCCAGGCGAACAAAATCACCTTTTTTATCGCCCGTCTCGGTGTGGCATTCCCTGCATTGCTTTAAGGATTTATGGTGGCATGATTTGCAGTCAGGCGTATTTGATTCGTGGGCCTGATGGTTGAATGCCACCGGGTTTAAATGATTTTTTTCCGGTTTTACGTTCGGGTCGGGTCGGACCATCCAGCCGGCCATCAGGACCATGTCCGGCTGATTTCTTTTTAATCGCGGGACTTCTTCAACGGTTTCGATTTTTCTTTGTTCAGCCGGATCGTGGCATCCACCGCAATTGATAGGCCCGGCTTTTTGGGATTCGTCCAGTATTTGTTGGTGGCAATTGATGCAGGTTGAATGGGATGCTGTTTTAAGCGACTGGGCTTCTTTTGTCTTTTCGGACCGGTGGCAGTACCGGCAAGTCGCCTCTTCTCCTTTTACATATACGGTTTTTTCTTTTTCCGCATCAAATTGATGGTGGCAGGCCCCGCAATTGGTGTTTCCTTCCATTTGGGCCGGCTTGATCGATGGTGAAGATTCGTGGCGATAGTGCAGCGACTTGTTGAACGAAATCGACTCCCATGAAGACACCACTGTTGCTTTTCGATTGTGGCATGAACGACAATCACCGGCGATCGGCCCGGCCGCATTACCCGAACGAATGGTTTCCTCATGGCAACCGATGCAGTTATCGTGATAAATCGCCATATCGGTTTCAGGCTGACTGTCTTTAATCCGTTTAAATCTAAACAGGGTGGTTTTATCGGTTTTCAGATGACAGGCGCTGCAATCTTTATTTCCCTTTAGCGCGTCGGTGTGCCGATCATGTAAAAATCGGACTGCCGGCATCTGTTCGCCACCTGGAACCGGCGGTAGATCGATCATGATGATATCCGGTCGCCCCTGTGAAGACTTAGGTGTAAATTCAGGTGAGATTCCGGCTTCGCTTGTAAAATGTAACAGGCAAATCAGGGTGACCATCATTAATACTGCCAGAATGATACCCACCCGTTGTTGAAAAGGTGTTGTCCCTGTCATTGGTATATCCTTTGATCGAAAGAAATGATGCCTAATTCATATCGATTTGGTAGGATATTATCCTACTGATTTAATATGATAAGTCAAGAAGAAAATTATTTTTGGACTCTGCTTGGCAGGGGCTGCTACAATGTAGTATGTTTTTCGGAAAGCCCTAAGGATAAGCAGTAAAATGATTTGATAAGAAATGACAATAGTTTCAGCGGAATATACTACTGGGAATGGACTTTTCTTGGAAATGATGCGTGTTTTACGTGCGGTTTCTCATTTTTTAGGTAAACATTGATCCAACGCCTTTGAAGCATCTTCGCACTGGCTGCACTCGGCCCGCTCGGAAACATCTTTTTCGCAATAGTTGATAAATGATTTTAGCCAGTCATCTCCAGCTCTAGGACAGACATGAATGTATTCGATAAAGAGGATCAGGCGGTCGATGGTTTTCTTGTCGATGGCGTGTTCCATTCGGCAGGCATTATCCTCGGCGGTCACGGGATCAATCTGGAGAACATTCAACAAAAAATCCTTCAATACGTGGTGGCGATGGGTCACATCCCGGGCAATCCTTTTGCCTTTGGCCGTCAGGGTGATAAAGCTGTAAGGCTCGTAATTGATGAGCCCTTTTTCACCCAGGTTTTTTAAGGCGCCCGTCACCGAGCCCCGTTGGACATTTAGCTGCTCGGCAATATCTTTGGCACGCGCCACCTTGGTTTTTTTTTCAAGGGCGAGGATGACCTCAAGGTAGTTTTCCATGCTTTCCGAAAGTTGCGATGGCGCAGTCATTTGAGTTCTCCTGATTTTCTCTTGATTTGAGTCCTCTTGAGCCGGCTGTTGTTAAAACTGGTATTTAGCGACACCAATATAGCACCCCTATCTTGATAAGTCAAAAATTATTTTATTTGGAAGCCATCAAAAAATTCTTGACAAGGCACAAAATTTGTCTTACCTAACATTCTGACAGATGGAAAACATTTTGAAAGGAATATCATGCGCAAGATTCAACTGAGACAGATGAAGAAAAACCAATCCGGTGTTATTTCAGCGGTTAAGGCCACCGGAGAGCTGGGTCGACGGATCCGGGATATGGGGATGGTGCCGGGGTCTGAAATAAAGGTTCAGGGCCGCGCGCCCCTTTACGATCCCGTATCTTTACGGATTATGGGGTTTACCCTGACGCTTAGAAATAGTGAAGCCGATTTTATCGAAGTGGAGTTAAATGAATAAAATGGAAGCAACGATCGCCCTGGCTGGAAATCCAAATTCTGGCAAGACAACACTTTTTAATGCCCTTACCGGCGCTCGCCAGCATGTGGGTAATTATCCCGGTGTGACCGTTGATAAAAAGGAAGGGACATATATCTTCGACGGCCAGAAATTGAACGTGGTGGATCTACCGGGTACATATTCTTTGACCGCCTATTCCCTTGAAGAGACGGTGGCCCGCGATTTTCTGGTTCAAGAAAAGCCACAGGTTGTCGTTAATATCGTAGACGCGTCCAATTTAGAACGAAATCTCTACCTAACCCTGCAATTTATGGAGCTGGGTGTCCCGGTGTGCCTGGCGTTAAATATGATCGACGTGGCTGAAACCCGGGGGATCACAATTGATGTGGACAAGCTGTCTGATGCGCTCGGTATACCGATTGTTTCTACTGTGGCCCGTACCGGCAAAGGCAAAGACCGGCTGATTGCCGCAGCCCAACGCATCATCAATGGGGAGCAAGACATTCGACCACTGGCGATTTCTTACGGCGAGGACATCGACAAGGCCTTGATGGAAATGACGAAAATCGTTGAATCCACCCAATTTTTATCCGATCAATACCCGGCCCGCTGGGTCGCGTTAAAATACATAGAAAATGACGAACAGATCCTTAAACGGGGGCGTAGTCAGGATGCCAAGATCTCAGATCAACTCGACAGCATCGTCACCAAAGTCGCTCAGCACATCAAAAACACCTTCGATTCTTACCCCGAGGCGGTCATTGCCGATCAACGGTATGGGTATATCAAATCGTTATTAAAAGATAATGTGATCACCCATCGTAAGGATCCTAACCGCCTGTATATTTCTGATAAGATGGACAACGTGTTGACCAATCGCCTGGCCGGCCCGTTGATTATGTTGGCCATTATATTTGGTCTTTACCACTTTACCTTTACGTACAGCGAAATGCCGGTGGGGTGGTTGGAAGGATTGTTTGGCTGGATCGGAGCAATGGCCGAACGTCTTTTGCCGGAGGGATTGTTAAAATCAATGATCATTTCAGGGGTCATCGATGGCGTTGGTGGGGTCCTGGGGTTTGTGCCGCTGATCATGTTTATGTTTTTGGGGATCGCCTTTCTCGAGGATTCGGGTTACATGGCCCGGATGGCCTATATGCTCGATCGCGTCTTTCGTGTGTTTGGCCTGCACGGCAGCTCGGTTATGGCCTTCATTGTTTCCGGCGGCATTGCCGGTGGGTGTGCCGTACCCGGCGTTATGGCCACGCGTACCCTAAAATCGCGTAAAGAGCGACTGGCAACGCTACTCACCGTCCCTTTTATGAATTGCGGGGCCAAGGTGCCGATTTTTGCATTGCTGGTCGCTGCTTTTTTCACACAAAGCGAAGCCACGGTGATGTTGATCATTACCCTTATTGCCTGGGTCGGGGCACTTCTCGCCGCCAAATTTTTACGAATGACGGTTGTCAAGGGCGACAGCACACCCTTTGTTATGGAACTGCCACCGTATCACCTGCCGACTTTTAAGGGGCTGGCGATTCATACATGGGAGAGGACCTGGCGGTATGTTAAAAAGGCCGGTACGGTGATTTTGGGGATCTCGATTATTTTGTGGGCCCTAATGACGTTTCCTCAATTGCCCGAATCGAAAAGCCGGCTGTTTTCCCAGGCACGTGAAAAAATTATGGCCACCGCCTCGCCGGCCGTTATCCAGTCACTGGAAACCGGAGCTACGGTCGGGACAATATCCGAAGACGTCATGCGCGTCAAAGTGCAGTTGAATAAAATCGATATGAACGAGGCTGAAGCCGCGTTAAAAAATTCCGTGGCCGGTCGGATTGGTACGGCCCTTGAAAGTGTCAGCCGCTTTGCAGGATTTGACTGGCACACCAACATTGCCCTGGTCGGTGGCTTTGCCGCTAAGGAGGTGGTTGTATCAACCCTGGGGACTGCCTACTCCCTGGGTGAAGTCGATCCGGAAGAGAGTGAATCACTTTCAAGCACACTGGCAACCGCACCGGGCTGGCGTCCGTTAACGGCCATGAGTTTAATTGTTTTTATCATTTTTTATGCCCCCTGTTTCGTCACCGTGGTGTGCATCGTTCGTGAGGCCGGTTCGTGGAAATGGGGCGCGTTTTCTGTGGTTTTCAATACCCTACTGGCGTTTACATTGTCGGTGATTGTTTACCAGGCGGGATCGGCCATGGGGTTTTAGGCAGGAGGAATCGTCATGCAGACATTCATCGTTATTTTCATCGTTGGCGGTTGCATTTTTTATGTCGGGCGCAGGTTCTACAAAAGTTTCAAAGCCGTACCACCATCTGGCGGCTGCGAGGGGGGATGTTCTTCCTGCAGCTCACAATCGTCGGATTGCGGACTCCCTGAATATACAGATAAATCGGATTGCGGACTGCCTGAATATACAGATAAAAAGGATTCGTAGCAATTAATGATTGTTAAAAAGAGACAACGACGGCGATGGCAAAAAGGTCAGGCAGTGGCACAGAGCTTAGAGAAACTTACCCGGTGCTTTGAAAAGCATTGCCGCTTGGTAAACTCGGATGCGGCGGCAAATAATGGTGAGCATGTGAAGATCGATACCTGTCGTGAAAATTGCCTCTGCCGGAACGAATTTAAAACAACTTTAGTGGATACCATTCAAACACTGGAAGGGACGCGAAAAAGTTTTAAGTCCAAGCAGATTGAGGCGTTACGGAAAAAGCTGACGGAAACGTTGGTAAAAATTTAGCACTTAGCTTCGTGTAAGGTCGAAGCGTAAGGGATGTCTTACGGTCTCTACTGCGGGTAGGGAAAGTGAAGGCGTAATTTGGAGTCTATTCAAATTACGCCTTTTTTATTGTAGGCGACCAGTGGCTTCGTTCAATGGTGAAAGAAGCCTATTGTCACCACGTTTTAACACTCAGGAGGAAAGATAGATGAAGAAGTTTACGATTGTAGGCTTGGCTTTGGTAATGGCTGTTTTCATGATGTCTGCGCCGGTGCTGTCCCAGGAGGAGGGCGGCGTGCGGGGCATCAAAGAGCGGCTGAACGATCTTGAAAAGATTATGGGCGGCGTTGAATTTAGCGGTGCCATTGAACTTGAGGCCGGGTACGTGGATGTTGATTTTAATGATCCGGGCGAAGAAGATGAAACATCCAGCGACCTGTCCGTTCCCACGGCTGAGTTGGCCATTGATGCCGGAATCACGAATCGAATCAAAGGGCATATTCTCTTTACATGGGAAGATGATGAGGGTGTGGGTGTGGATGAAGCCATCATTCATTACCAGGCCGATGAAGTATGTGTCCCAAATGAGGATTGCTATTCCAACTGGTATGACAGCGGATTTTCATACGTGGATCAACATTATAGACACCATATAAGCTTTTTTCCTTGCTGTTCATGGGTGGGCTGCGGTAACATCGGTGGTATTGATCAATTAAATCCAGGTTGAAATGATAACACCGTGAATCTTGTCTATGTCTGAAAAAGGATCCGTTAGAGACGCCAGATCAATTACACTGGTGGGGTTGTGCGTTAACATCCTGCTGATCGGCATCAAATCTGCTTTTGGTGTGGTCGGAAACAGCCATGCCCTGATTGCAGATGCAATCCATTCCGTGTCAGATCTTTTCACCGATGCGGTGGTCTTTTTTGGGATCAAGGGGGGACGAAAACCACCCGATGACAGGCACCCTTTTGGTCATGGCCGTATTGAAACCCTCTCGACCGCCGCCGTGGGGCTGATCCTTATCGGTACAGCCATCTATCTGGGTTTCCAGTCTGCCAGGGATATTTATTTTAAGAGTGAATACCACCCAACCATATGGGCCTTGGTCGGGGCAGGGATATCCATAGCGTTAAAAGAGGCGCTTTATCACGTCACCCTGCGCGCTGGGCGGCGGATGAACAGCCAACTTATTGTGGCAAACGCCTGGCACCATCGGTCAGATGCCCTGTCATCGGTGGCAGTCTTCGCTGGGGTGGCATGTGCCCGCATCAAGCCGGCCTGGCACGTAGCAGATGCTTTTGCGGCCCTATTGGTTTCCTTTTTTATCATAAAAGTCGGGCTGGACATCCTCGGTAACACATTTCATGAATTGAGTGATGCGGCCCCGAACCCCAAAAACCTTGAAAAGATCAAACAGTGCGCTCTAAATGCGGGAGGGGTGATCAACGCCCATGATCTCAGGGTGCGAACATCCGGCGGACGTTACCAGATAGAGATTCACATTGTGGTTGATGCCCTGTGGACGGTTGCCCAGGGACATCGAGTGGCCAAAGCAGTTGAGAAATGTCTGATAGATGATTTCGATGAGATAGACAAGGTGATTGTGCATGTTGATCCTTCGGAAGACAACGGTAATCTTGATCAGTAGGTATATTTTCTATTTATGCCTCTCTCAGCACCATCGGGTTGAGATTTACCTTTGGGTGGACATTCAACAAGCAGCGTCCGGTTATATTAGGTTTTGAAAAATATACTTGATCACCTAAATTTCAGGAGGGAATAAATGGACCTTTCGGCCAAAACAAAAATCGATGATATATTGACCCGGTACCCGTTTCTGGAAGAATTTTTTATTAGCAAATCGCCCAAATTTAAGAATCTTCAGAACCCGATCATGCGCAAAACCATCGGCAAGATTGCTTTATTGGAAAAGGTGGCGGCCATCGGGGGACTTGATGTTGATGTTTTGTTATCGGACATTGCCCAGGAGATCAAGGCCCACACGGATGAGGTGGTAACCCTTAAAACAGATGTAGGGCCGGATAATATGCCGGCTGCCGACCCGGAAGAAAAACAACAACTCCTTAAGAATATCATCCTGGAGCTTCATGATGGGAAAAATGTGGATGTCGTCAAGAAACGATTTGAAACTCTGGTTCAGGAGGTCTCCCCATCTGAAATTGCCAATATGGAGCAACAACTTATTGAAGAGGGGAGCGTGTCCGAAGGGGAAGTGAAGCGGCTTTGTGATGTGCACGCAGCAGTTTTCCAGGACTCTTTGGAAAAACAGCCATTGCCTGAAGTCCCGGATGGACATCCGGTGCATACTTTCATGGCTGAAAACCGGGCCGCTGAAAAGGTGTTCAATGATATTGATTTACTGCTTGAAGATATGGGGGATGGCTTGGACCGGGATGTGTTTGAAAAAAACGAAGGGCGTCTGTCTGCTTTGCTCAGTGATCTTTCCCCCATTGATGTTCACTATCTGTGAAAGGAAAATCAGCTCTTTCCCCTCCTTGAGGCCCACGATATTTCCGGGCCATCCCAGGTGATGTGGGCCATTCATGATGATATTCGTGCCCTGTTGAAAAGATAGTAAACAACCATTTGAAATAACAAGGGAGAGTTAGGCTATGATTGATCATAACACAATCTTTAATATGATGCTGCAATTTGTTTCGAGACATGAATTCAATCAAATCGAAAGACAGGCAGTGTATCGATAGATTCAAAAAAATACCAAAAGCACTGCTGTAGCCAGCTTTTCATTGCTATCAAACTGCAGGAGAGGAAAATAGGTAAATCAGATGAAATCGGCTATCAAACAGCAGCGTCTGGAAGATGAATTCTATACCCGCGAGAAGTGTTATATTACAGAATTGTCCAACACATCTGATGATCCGGATGTGTCAATCGCCCAGGCACGGGTGGCCCCTGGCGTGACCACTTGTTGGCATCGGCTCCACAAAACCGCCGAACGCTATTACATCATCAGCGGTAGGGGCAAGGTGGAAGTGGGCACACAATTATCCCGGGAGGTCAATCCGGGTGATATTGTTTTGATTCCACCGATGTGCCGCCAAAGAATCACCAATATCGAATCTGTGGATTTGGTCTTCCTGGCAATTTGTACACCTCGGTTTTCAAGTGATGTGTATGAAGATGTTGAAGATAACCTTAGGTAAACCAGACACCATTTGTTAATTGACAATCGAATGAATCCAGGGCCATGTGAATGACCAGCCCGATACCGACATACCGTGTTTTTTAAAAAAACAAAACACGACATATGCCATAATGGGTATAAAGCCATGTAACGGGTGGAATCCGATACTGCAACGGCCGGGGTCATATATCGGATTTGCCAGCAGGTGGTCAATGTCCACCAGCATGGTGGACATCATGATCAGGTAGACGAACTTCCAATCTCGTCGAAAGAACAACCCCACAATAACGGCTGGAGCGATAAAATGTAGCGCGATATGGTAGATCGACAAACTCCTTTGGAATATAGTAATCTATAAGGTGCTCTTGATGGGAGGGGAATGGTTGCCCGTTAGCTTACTATCCAAACAGCCATGTCTTCGAGCATTTTGATAATCTTTCCACTAAAACGACCCCGGAAGTGGGCCTCGGCGAAACTCACGGCATCCCGTCGTCCTACAGCGATGGTGCCGACCTTTTCCTCGTATGTCTTTTGGATAATTCGTTGAACGGGATCGCCCCTCAACGCAATAAAGTCGTGGGATATGTTCGAGGGGGCCACGCCTGCTTCCTGCAGTCGATTTTTCGCTTCATCCATACAGGGCATAAATTCTTTCTTTTGGTATTCCAGCCAGTCCTGTTCTTTTTCCGAAAGCGTTAAATTCCCGGTTGAAAAATGGAACATACCGGGCAATTTGAGGGCATGGCAAAGTGTGATTTTTGGATTAGTTGCCCCGGTAAGCTCAGCAATACTGCTGACGACCCGCTTGGCTTCAATGGAATGGTCCAGTCCGACCAGGATTTTATCGGATGTCGACTTCCCGCTGACAATCACCAGCGGCATGTGTTTGATTTTACCCACCAGTTTGTTGGCCAGGCTACCCACGACCATATCTTTTAATCTGCTGGTCCCCGATTGCCCCATCACCACGGCGCTGTAATCTTGATAGGATTCCTGAACGATGTCAGCGAGGATTCCGGTCTTTTGTTCCTGGATCCTGACCTCAACGGCATCACTGTCAAACCCTGCATCGGATAGGGTTTTCAAGGCAATTTCCCTGAATTCGCCCATGGTTAGCTGATTATCCGCCAGCCATCCCATGACCTTACCCTTTTTTGATTGATAAAGGGGGTTGCCGTCCATATCCGAAATCAGATCTTGAAACCCGATTCCTACATTAAACAGGACAATTTTTGTGTGCTCAGGTGGAAAAACAGCGCCAGCGTAGCGAATTGCTTCCAAGGCCTGGTCAGATCCGTCGACGGCCAGCAGAATTTTTCGGTGCGTTTTAGTTCCCACAGGGGCTCCGGCCAAATGCAGCTGAGTATTTGTTTACTGAAACGTAAAAAGTGAGATCGTACCTATAGAATAAATACACAAATGCGAGTCGTTTATCAAACATTATTAACAATCTTTCAGATGGTCATCATTTTACTTTTTTATGAAAGTATACCCTCAATGCCGTTGACTTAACAATATAATACGACATATCTCTTGTAAATATAAGTGGTTGTGATATGTTGGGGACAATTAAGCATATCTTTTAAATCTTACAAAAGGAGATAAAAATGTCAA
>Ga0056107_100053_pt1 | contig 21459 bp, 24 predicted proteins | sample WorMetcrassitun2_FD_77006 | JGI IMG/M metagenome (GOLD analysis project Ga0056107, IMG submission 77006) | Marine gutless worms symbiont microbial communities from Max Planck institute for Marine Microbiology, Germany - Olavius crassitunicatus.2 ...
AACACCCCGAAACAGATTCAACTTTACCATGCCCTGGGGGCCGATCTGCCCGTTTTTGGCCATGTGCCGATGGTACTGGGTCAGGATCGTTCACGCCTAAGCAAGCGCCATGGCGCCATGGCGGTCACCGCTTACCGGGACATGGGTTATCTTCCCGATGCATTGGTTAACTTTCTGGTCCGCCTGGGCTGGTCCCATGGCGATCAGGAATTTTTTACCCGATCAGAGCTGATCGAACAATTTTCTCTGGATCATATCGGTCAATCGGCCGGAGTGTTCAACCCCGATAAATTATTGGCATTAAATGCAGAGCACATCCGCCATCGCACACCGAAACAATTATTTGGGCAAGTGCATCCATTCTTAAAGGACATAGGGTTTGAGGTCGACAGCGGATCAACGCTCGAATCTGAAAAATTGATCGAGACCCTGAGCCCCCGGAGCAAAACCCTGGTAGAGCTTGCAGAGAACGCCCGATTTTTCTATGAAGAAGATATTCAATACGAAGCCAAGGCCGCTAAAAAATTCTTAAAACCAACCGCCTTGAATCCGCTGGAAGAGGTATACCGGCAATTGGAATCATCGCCTGAATTTAATGAGAAATCCCTGGAAGATGCGTTTCGAGCCGTGATGGAAACGACCGGGCTTAAACTTGGCAAAATCGCCCAACCCGTGCGGGTGGCGCTGACGGGAAAAACTGTCAGTCCGGGTATTTTCGAGGTCATCGCACTGATTGGACAATCGAAAACCCTGGAAAGGATTCAGGCGGCAATTTCTTTTATCCAGCAACGAACGGAAATGGAAACGAGCGCTTAATTGTTTTTCCGTAGACGGTGCAATTAAAATGAATACCTTTTGTGATTTCATCTTGACTTCGCCGGTGAAATCAGATTAATAAAAAAATCAATTGGGAGATCGTCCAGCGGCAGGACTACGGACTCTGACTCCGTCAACCCAGGTTCGAATCCTGGTCTCCCAGCCAAATGACACCAAGGGGGTACGTTATTGAACGCACCCCTTTTTTACGTTTGTCCCCGCGTTTTTGCATGAGGGGATGATATCTCAGAAAATGGGGTGGCGTTTTAGCGACGCAGACCGACCCGAACCTCGTTGCCACCGCCCAGTCATGCAGGAACACGCATTCATATTTCACTGACCGCCACAGGCGCTTGATAAACACATTATCCATCTAACAGCCCTTGCTATCCATCAAAATTTCCACCCAGGTGTCCTTGAGCACATCGAAACAGTCGCTTGAGGTAATCTGGCAACCTAATCCAGGTGAATTCAAGTTCCATGATTGAAGTTGAACTGTAATGGTCGTTAGTGACGTTTTTTTAAAAGACAGGACAACCCGTGAATCAATTAATTCCAGAACAGCGACGTGCCTTCATTTATGACTTAATTCAAAGGCGGGGTTCCGTAAGCATTCAGGAATTGACTGATTTGAATGGGGCTTCGATTTCGACCGTTCGACGGGACCTGGATGAGCTGGCGCGCCGTGGCGTTATTGAACGGACTCATGGGGGCGCGATCCTGGCGTTGGCTCAACGAACCACCTTTGAGCCGGGGTATAAAATTGCATCTCAAATGTTTACCGAGGAAAAGGCGGCGATTGGGCGTGCCTGTGTGGACCTGCTCCAACCGGGACAAAGTGTTATTTTCGATTCCAGCTCCACCGTGTACCAGGCCGCCTGTTCTGTTATTGACCGCCATTGTACAATTTTGGCCTTGACCAATGATGTCAACATTGCGGTTGCCATGGCAAATTCTTCCACTATTGAACTCAAGGTTCTCGGCGGTTCACTGCGACCCGACTCCTACACTTTGCTGGGTGAACCGGGTTTAAATTTCCTGGGTCGGCTTCATGTGGATGTCTGCCTACTGGGGATTCAGGCCATCGGAATTCATCAGGGTGGCCAAACCGGTGAAACCGCGATTCACGGGACATTGAGTGACACCTCGCTGGAGGTGGCAGCGATGAAGCGTGCCATGATCCAGGCGGCCCGAAAAACGGTAGTTTTGGCAGATTCTAATAAATTTGGCGCTCCCGCTTTTAGTGATGTCTCTGATTTCAGTGCGGTAGATGTTCTCATAACGGATGCCGGTATCAAACCCGAACAAAAAAGTGCCATGGAAGCGGCCGGTGTCCAAGTAATAGTTGCTTCCTAACCGCTGATTTTATCGTTTCAAATATTAGCGGGGTCGTGGCACTTATTCTTTCAAACCACCCAAAAGCAAGGAGGAGAAAAAGATGCGAAAATTTAACAAAATTTCAATCGTAGTCGTTGGTATGATGGCTGTTTTTATGCTCTTGAGCCCGGCGAGTTATGCCAAAACGATTCTCAAATGCGGGACATCGACACAGCCGGACCATATATACAACAAGGCAGTTGAAAAATTTGCCAAAATCGTCAAGGAAAAAACCACGGCGAGATCGAGGTGCAGTTGTTTCCCGCGGCCCAACTCGGATCGGAACGGGACATGGTGGAAGGGCTTCAACTCGGCTCCTTGGAGATGACGCTCACCTCTACCGGCCCTTTGGGCAACTTCGTCCCCCAGGTGAAGCTGTTTAACCTGCCATTTTTATTCAAAGACAGCAAATCCTGCTATGGTGTTTTGGACGGCGAGATCGGAACCCAGATTGCCGATCGGTTTCCAAAAGTCGGTATTCGCTCCCTGGGATGGTTTGAGAACGGTTTTCGGAACATTACCAATTCCAAAATAGCCATCGAGAAGCCGGAAGATGCCAAAGGGATCAAAATCCGGGTGATGGAGGACGATGTATTTATCCTGACCATGAAGGCACTGGGCGCCAGCCCGCTGCCTATGGCTTTCGGAGAATTGTACACTGCGCTTGAGCAAAAAACAGTAGATGCCCAGGAAAATCCCCTGGCCGTTATTCATTCTTCCCGGTTTTTTGAAGTCCAGAAGTACCTGGCCATGACCGGTCATTTCTATTCCCCCGCGATGCTGCTCATCAGTGAGTAGACCTGGCAAAAGTTGAGCAAGGATCACCAGGGAATTATTGCGGCCGCAGCCATTACGGCCAGAGATTTGGAGCGCAAATTATCTATGGAAGCGGACCAGAGCCTGGAAGCGGAACTGAAAAAGGCGGGAATGACCATCACACATCCGGACAAAGCCCCTTTTGCCAAGGCAGTTCAGAGCGTGTATGATAATCCCAAAGTAATCAAAGCGATCGGTGGCGGTGATGCCGTTGCAGGGAAAAAATTGATCGAAGCCGCCCGGGCCGCCGCCAAATAGGATTGATATTGGCGAGTGTCTTTTCATGATAATGAGGTGCCGGCTTGCTGCGATTGGGCAGGTCGGCACTGCCTCGGGCAGGCGTATCTTACCTGTCATTATTTCTACCCCTGTTTCAAACGGAGTGGCTAAATGCCGTCGGCTTTATTGAAAACCCCATCCACTTTTAAGATATTGGACAGAGTGATTAACTGGGTGTTGTTCCTGCTCATGGCCTCAATGGTCGTGATCATCGCCGCCCAGGTCTGGTATCGGTTTGTCATGAACGACCCGCTGGACTGGTCTGAAGAACTGGGGCGTTACCTGTTTGTCTGGATCTCTTTTATGGGGGCGGCGGCAGGCATTCGGTACCAGGTGCACCTGGGCATCGATATCATTGAAAACTGGTTTCTCCAAAGGTCCACCGATTCGTGGTTTTGCCGGTCAATTTGGTCATTCAAATCTTTTTGCTGGTGATTATCTACTGGGGCTTTAAAATTTTGGGCGTGATTAAATTCCAGACATCTCCCTCCATGGGTATTTCCATGATGTATCCCTATTCGGCCGTTCCCGTGGGAAGTTTTTTTATGCTTATCAATTCACTGCGTGTCTCGTGGGCTGCGCTGACCGGCAATCCACTGGATAGAAAGTTTGCATTGTGACGATCATTCTCTTTATCAGTTTGGTGGTATGCTTTATTATCGGTATGCCCATTGCGTTCTCACTGGGTGTCGCCTCGGTTGCGACCCTCCAGTTCGGCTCGGACCTGCCCATGACCTTAGCCGCCCAGCGCCTTTTTACCGGAACGGATTCTTTTCCGCTAATGGCCATTCCCTTCTTTATGCTCGCCGGGGAACGATGGAGTCCGGCGGCATCTCTCGTCGCTTGTTTGATTTTGCCCATGCCCTGGTTGGGTTTGTATTCGGTGGACTGGCCATGGTGGCAGTGGTGGCGGCCATGTTTTTTGCAGGCATCTCGGGTGCTGCCGCCGCGGATACTGCTGCTGTAGGGGCCGTCTCTATTCCGGCCATGATTCGAAAAGGCTACGACAAGGGGTTTGCCGCTGCCGTCCAGGCGGCGGGTGGTTCCATTGGCGTCATTATTCCGCCATCCATCCCCATGATTATCTTTGGTGTCGTTGGGGGCGTTTCCATCGGTAAAATGTTCATGGGCGGTTTTATTCCCGGCGCTCTGATCGGCGGCGGTCTCATGGCGGCCAACTATTTTTTATCAAAACGGGCGGGATACGGAAAAGAACCCTTCCAGGGGTTTAGGCAAATTTTCAAAACATTTTCCAGCGCTATCTGGGCCTTGCTGATGCCCGGTATTATTCTGGGCGGCATCCTGGGCGGCATTTTTACCCCCACCGAGGCCGCGGTTATCGCCGCTTTCTACGGTCTTGTTGTCGGCCTGGTCATCTATCGTGAGCTTAAGATCCGCGACTTGCCAAGAATTTTTGCCAAAGCTGCGGTATCCACCTCCACCGTCATGCTGCTGATTGCTACGGCCAATATCTTTGGCTGGATTCTGACCGCTGAGCGTGTCCCCCAAAATGTGGCCGCCTATCTGGTTTCTTTGACCTCATCTCCCCATGTGCTATTCGCGCTGATTCTCCTTTGTCTGTTGATCATCGGCACGTTTATGGAAACATCTGCCTCACTGATCATTTTAACCCCGGTCTTTTTACCGGTCATTCAAAAATTCGGCATCGACCCGGTTCATTTTGGTGTGGTGATGGTGACGGCGCTTGCCATCGGTATGTTGACACCCCCACTGGGAATATGTCTGTTTATTTCCTGTAACATTGCGGAAATTCAATTATCTGAAATCATAAAGTATATCATGCCATTTCTGGCGATTATGATCGGCATTCTCGTTCTGATCACCTATGTGCCGGATCTGGTGTTGTTTATTCCAAATTTAATGGCGGATTAACACCCAGGTTGGGCGGTCTGGATTTATAAAAAACGATGATTTAATCCGACTTCAGAATTCAATTTCAGAATCCGGTTTCAAAATCCGGGGCACCTGAAAATGCCCACGGATTCAGGAGTATTCATATGACAACCATAGAAATTCCCTTTGACGGCAAACCGCTTGCGTTTGATGTACCGGACGAGAACCTGATTGAGGTGATGAGTCCTGCACCGTCAGCGCCCGTAACCGACTTGGATGGCAACATCGGAAAAGCCCTGGATCACCCCATCGGGCAGGTGCCGCTGAAAAATTGGGTAAAACCGACAGACAGGGTCATCCTGGTTAGCGATGACAACACGCGCTTGACCCCGGTGGACCGCATCATTCCGGCCCTGCTGAGGCGGCTCAATACCGCCGGTATACCGGACCGACAAATTTCATGCGTCATGGCCCTGGGCACCCATCGATACATGACGGACGAAGAGATGGCGGCTAAGGTAAGCCCGGATGTTTTCGACCGTATCGAAGTGTTCAATCATCTGTGGCGGGATCCGGAAATGCTGGTGGATTTCGGAACATCCGGGCGGGGTACCCCCTTGCAGATAAACCGTGCCGTGGCGGATGCGGATGTGGTGATCGGCCTGGGCGCCATCGTGCCCCATCATATTGCTGGTTACTCCGGCGCTTCAAAGATCATTCAGCCTGGGGTGTGTGGTGCCGGGACAACGGCACAAACACATATGTTATCATGTGAAAGTGGGGGAGACTCTTTTCTCGGCATTGTGGATAATCCGGTACGCCAAGATATGGATGATATGGGAGACAAGGTCGGGCTGAAAACAATTTTTAATGTGGTAATGAACAGCGAAGGCGGAGTCGTGGGATTATTTTTTGGTGACATGCGGGCCGCCTTTAAGGCGGGGGCCAAGCTGGCACGGAAAATATACGGCGTTACGTACACAGAGACCCCGGATATCGTTTTAGCCAATTCCCATCCCTGCAATCTGGATTTCTGGCAGGCGCATAAATCCCAATATCCGGCCCAGCGCATGATCAAACCCGGAGGGACGATCATCGTGTGTACGCCGGCACCAGAAGGCGTTAGTCCGGTTCACACCGAACTGCTCGACTTTACCACCTGGTCCTCCGATGCCATTAAAATGGCTTTTCAGGAGGGAAAACTGTCAAACGGTGTGGCCGCCGCTCTGGCTGTGGCGTGGGCCATGGTTAGGGAGAAAGCACCGGTGATCATGGTTTCGCCGGGGATTTCGCCGGAGGACAAAACCAGGTTGGGGCACACCCACGCGCCAGATATTGCATCAGCGCTTAAAGAAGCCTTCCACCGTCAAGGACCCCGGGCACGGGTGACTGTACTAACCCATGCACCGGAAATGTTGCCCATTAAGTCTGATCGCCACTCGGGCGCTGACCCCTAATTCTCTATAAAAGCCACGTATGTTACCTATTGCAGTTATTGCAGATGATTTAACCGGTGCAGCGGATACCGGCATCCAGTTTTGCCGGGTTTTTCATCCAGCCTATTTAATAGGAAGCCATGCCCTTGACCGGGTGCGGTTTCCCGATTCTCCGGGTGTGTTATCTGTTTACACCAACTCCCGGCACCTGACCGCAGAAGCTGCTGATAAATCTGTCCGTCTCACGGTGCAGCATCTCAACCGCCTGCAACCCCAATCGATATACAAAAAAATCGACTCCTGCCTACGCGGCAACATCGGTGCGGAGATAGACGCCGTCCGGGAGGTTTCGGGTTGCAAAATCAGTTTCGTTTCGCCGGCGTTTCCGGCCCAGGGGCGGACGACGATTCATGGCGTTCACTATCTCCATGGTATCCCGCTGGCCGAAACGGAAATGGCACAGGATCCGGTGAGCCCTGTCACTGAGTCAAACCTCCCGAAACTACTTGCCGGTCAAAGTCGTTTCAAGGTTGGCAGAATTGATGTAGAAGTTTTAGAGCAAAGCGACCACCAAGTGAAGGTCGAAGTTGAGCATTGCATTAAAAACGGATGTCGGCATATTGTCTTTGACGCCGGTACACAGCAACACTTGGACAAAGTGGCGCATTTGGCGTTGACGACTTTTCCCAAAACGCTTCTGGTGGGATCGGCCGGGTTGGCGGCAGGCATGGCGGCGTTTTTCAGCAAGGGGGTCCCACAAGGCCCCTCTCCGAAGATATCCGTAGATGGCGGCATGCTGTGGGTTTGCGGTTCCGCTTCAAAGCGCCTGGCTGACCAGGTAAAACGGCTCATTGATAAAGGTGGTCTTCCAAAGATCGCACCGGTCCCCGCCATACTGGCCGACCCGGATCAAATATCGCTACGCCGGCAACTGGCCTCCGATGCCGTAACCCGCCTTGCCCAAAAAGGCTTGGTTTTGCAGATCGGCCATACCTCGGGCGAAAAGGACGTTTTCTCACCCGGAGATGTGCTTGAGGGATTTTCCCATCTGGTCGGTGACATTGTAACCGGGTTTCCGCCTGCAGGGATATTTTTGTCGGGAGGGGACACGGCGGATGCCATCCTTCAAATTATTGGAACACAATTCATCATCCTTAAAAACGAAGTCCTGCCGGGCCTGATCGCCGGGATTTTTTCAGGCGGATTGATGGACAAACGGCCGGTGGTAACCAAAGCCGGTGCTTTTGGCAACCCTGATGATCTGGTAGAAATATATAGACGACTTAAAAAAGAAAGGAATATTACATGACGATTAACCCGCTTCCCTTATTGGGAATTTCGATGGGCGATCCGGGGGGGATTGGACCTGAGATTTGTGTAAAGGCGTTGAACGATCCGGAGATTTACCGGATCTGTCGGCCGCTGGTGGTAGGAGACGTCGAGATCATCTCAAATGCCGTCCGCTTTTGTGACTTGAACCTTTCCGTCCAGGAGTGCAAAATCCCTGAGCAGAGCAGCTACACCCATAGCACCATCGATATTCTAAGTCTTGGTAAAATGTCAATGGATGCCTTGAAACACAAGCAGGTTACCGCAGCACAGGGAGAGGGCTCTTTTGCCTACGTGGAAAAAGCCATCGAACTGGCCATGGCCAATATCATCGACGGTAGTGGCCGCGGTTGATCAGGGAAAACAAGTGGAAGGACCCATTCCGGCAGACACGATTTTTTCCAAGATGAAGGGCGGCGTGTACGATGCCGTGGTGGTCATGTATCATGACCAGGGGCACATCCCGATGAAACTTCTCGGGTTCGAATACGATCAAAAACCGGTCAGTGGGGAGAGATGTCGGGGGTGAATGTTACCCTGGGCCTACCCATCGTGAGAACTTCCGTGGACCATGGAACTGCTTTTGGAAAGGCCGGTGAGGGAAGGGCCAATCCCCAGTCCATGGTTGAAGCCATCCGCCTGGGGGCGATGCTTTCAAAAGGGTAATAGACTTACAGGTATGAGGCAAAGCGACCCTTTTCGTCAAACATCAAGGAGGGGGCAATAAGATAGCGGAAGCTTTACCGTAAAAACGATAACATTACGAATCGATATCAACCTGTATCCGGCTGCTGACACAGGCATGACATGAGCCCGACCGGATACGGGCTGCGTCGGATAGAGATAGTACACCCACTATATTTCCCGGTGTGCCGCGTTGAACAAAAATCCGCTGGACTTCGGCAAAGATCATCTGTCGAATCGCATCTTCCAGAAAGTCATCTTCATCACAGGCGCGGACCGGAGATGCCATAATTTGACCGGCTGCGTATCAGCCGGTAAGCCATGTTTATAGGCCAGGATCAGATCCGTCTTAGAAACCACCCCCATCGGCACATGGTCATCATTTTCGATCAGCATTGCCCCAAAGCGATGCACGGACAAACCTTCCATCACTTCCATGAGGGTATCGGTCTCGGCGACGGCTACCACCTTGTCTGTCATGACCTCAATGACCGTTAAACGTGAAACCGTGTCATCCGTGGCCACGGCCTGTTTCCGTAGATGGTGACTTTGCTCACAGGTATGGCAGTACCGGTATAACAACCCGACCATATCCGGATAGGCAAGGGCGCCAACCACATCATCCGTTTGACTATCCCGAACGTAAAGCCGGTAGACGCCCTGATTGCGCATGTCTTCCAGGGCGGCATCAAGAGAGTCTGCCATTTCACAAAATAACGGGGGTGAAATCATGATATCCGACAGCGGCGACATAATGGGGAGGTCGGCAAAATAGGCCCCCATGATATCGGTTTTTGACACGACGCCTGCCGGCTGGCCTTCTTCATCCAGGGTCATCAGGGCGTTTGCCTTGTGCTTAATCAGGTAATTAATACTATGATCGATGGGGGCCGTTTGAGGCAACCGGATGAATTGACGTCGCATGGCATCCTTTACAGATAGCCCGGTTAAAACGGCTCGTGCAACAATGACGGCCATCGCATTTTCCTTAAGTGGATAACTTATCGAGCAAATTATAAAACAGATCTGAAATATAAACGATCCCCAGGATATTATCGTTTTCAAGAACGGGAATCCGGCGGACATGTTTATTGATCATCAGATCAAGCAGCATCATCAAGTGCGTATCCGGGGTCACCGAGATGACATCGGTCGACATAATATCGCCCACCAGAATCGAGCGGGCTCTGTCGCAAGCAAGGCTCATCAGACCGGAAATATCGATATCATCCATGGTTCCCCAGACATGGATATGTTTGGGCCGAATGAACAAAAGGATATCGTACATGGAAAGCATGCCGATCAACCGATCCGCATCGTTGGTTACGATCATGCCAAATACCTTGCGACCTTCCTCCTCTGAAGCTTCACGAAAAATTCGAACGGCATCGGCCACGGTTTGTTCCGGTTTTAATGTATGGATGCGGATCGTCATTACATCCCGGGCGGTCATTTGCATTGTCAACCTCTCTTGAACTTGAAAATACAGCCAATTAACAACGTCGAAAAGCGCACCACGCTTTTGCGTCCGGTAGCGAAGTGTTGCAGGGCCAAAATGTGCGCCCCCGACGCCTTTCTAATATTCATATTTTTTCCAGTAATTATAAAAATTAAACCACTGGCTGGGATCATTAATAATGAGTGCTTCTAAGTCTTGTAAATAATTAGCTGATAGTTCTTTTACATATTTCATTCTATTTTTTCTTGAGCTTTCTATTTGAGGCGTAATTTCTCTGAATTGAATACGGTACCCTTGTGTGGAGTTATAGCAATGAAAAGAGTACACAGGCGTTTTTAACAAATAGCTGATCAAGAAGGGGCCTTGGGGTAATTGAATTGTCTCCCCTAATAATTCTGCCGACAATGTCTTATCACTTCCAGTAGCCATACGATCTCCCGTAAAAAAGAGCCACTCACCATTTTTTATTTTCTCCAACAGGACCGTGCCAACGCGCGGTCCTAATTCGTCGATAGGGATTATGCTTTTTTCAATATCCGGAGAAAAGTGCTTAAGAATCGTAAACATTTTTTTCGAATTTTGATTATAAATCAATGCATTATATATTATCTTAGAATGTGTTCGGCCTTGTGCTCTGGCGATTTCAACATTTCCATAGTGCGAGCTGATAAACAGTGCCCCCTGATTTTCATTATAGATGCTTTGGAGTGCAGCGATATCGCCGGGATAAAAATCTTTTTCCGTAATATTTCCATTCCAGATCGCTAATTTATCTAACACCATATGGGCAAAAGACGATATGTGTTGATAAGAAGCCAATGGCGGTGGGTCGATACCTTTCTTTTGGCAATATGCTTTATATATCTTAACAAACTGACGTGAACTGCGCTTGGCATTAAAAGCAAATAAATAATAATAAAAACAGATGAAATTTAAAATATATCGCGCAAAGCGATCACCTAAAACGGTATACCCCCAAGACGTTAGCTTCATCAGAAAAAGGGACCCTTTTTCATCAATCTGCGCCCATCTTTGATTATTAATTTCCAAATTAAAATCTTTCTCCATACACTTTTCTTTTCATTTCATACTCGCTACCGCAACATTGATTAAAAAAAAGACGGGTCATTTTCCTTGCAGCCAACGACCGGGAAGATCCTTCGGTAATACATTCCTGGGGATCAATCCGATCCTTAACTTCAATGGTGAAATCAGTTCTGCGCTCTGGGACTTGGTACCAAGGCAGGCCCTTTGTTAACGTTAATGGATGGCATTGAATTTCAACACACCGAACCGGACAGTTGAGATTCAACGCGATATGAGCGGCACCTCGCTGGAAAACGGGTGGTTGTCCTGGCTTTGTGCGGGTACCTTCGGGAAATATAATCAGAACATCTCCATTTTTAACCGATTGCTCACATTTCTTTAGTAGATCTGTGTGCTCGATATTGGGAACATAACCCGCAATTTTTACCACACCTTTTAAAAAGAAATTGCGCCAAATTTCCTTTTTCACAATGCAACAAGCATTCGGACAATAGGCTATAATAGCAATGACATCAATCAGTGTTGGGTGATTCGCAATGAGGATACAAGATTTTTCATTTTTCAATAATTCGATTTTATTCTTATGAAAATATAGAACCCCGATGTAATGCATAAAATACATAAAAACCTTAAAACCAAGACTCACAGACGACCGGACAATCTGCTTTTTTTTACGATCTGATTTAAATAACAAACCAATCAATGGAAAATAAAACAAACTGAATATCAAGCCGCCCAATCCAAAAAAAGCAAAGGCTAAACCCGTTGCAAATATTCTCCAAAACCTGCTTAATTTGCTAAAAATTATTTTCATCAGCGTGTTTTCTGCCCGCGTAAAAATCAATTCACAATTTTAACAGTACGAGCTCATGATGCTGCCCTATATCAAGGAAGCCATTGTGACGGGAGATGAAAAATAATTCATCTCGGCCCTTACCTGGATCGCATGATGATATCACCATAATACGCCACAACGGATTCCCCGGTGTCATTGCCATCAGACATAATCGCGATCCCTGAGATCATGGGTGGTTTTTTACCGAATGCGGCCATATAGTCGGCGGTGATGTCCCGTTTTTCCGTAACCCATTTGTTTATTTCTGCTTTCCCGCTTTGTACGACCATCATAATGGATTGGTTTGTATACGGGCTTGGAACAACGGTCTCGTCTGGTGCTTTACTGGCCCAGATATAATTGATGACCCCTACCGGGGGTTTTTTTCCAAAAAAAACTTCCAGGGCTTTATACTTGGTACGCGCCACCACACCTGCGTTCTTCGGGTTAAATTCAAAGGTAATATATAGCCGGGCCGGGTAATCATCTCCGGCCTTTTGGGTGACATCCCCCTTATTAAAGGTATTGGAAACTTTCCAGCGCCACTCGATAATCGGATATTTTAGCGGATCAATACGGACATGTCGAATCAATCCGGATGAACTGCCGTTGCAGACGGCTTTTACAACCGTCTGACCGGAATCGTCTATCAGGCTGTAATGCGTATAATTGGAAATACTTTTAAAAAGAAGCGGCTCCCAGTCGGCAGGTACCTGTTGACCGGGTGATTCTGCGGAGAACCGGCTAATATATACTTCTTCCTGGGCAACTGCCGGGCAATGAGAAAAAATAACGACCCCGACAGAGATCAGTAAGAATCGTACCAAACTAAACGACACTATGGCGCGAGATGGGTATCTGGACAATGGGTTCGACTTTGTCTGCATATGTTAAAATGACTGTTCAGATCATTCGGATCAGTTGCAATCAACCTCTGCGATGGTTCCCGGTTTTTTAATTGTCTTTAGCTGACTTAGCAGTTGACGCATCACGTTCAGCTGCTGGGAAATACGACCGGGGAACCCAAGGGGGTGTCCCATCTGAAGACTCGGGTAAAGCACTCGCGGTGGTCGAACTTTTCGAGTGACTTCCAAAGAAGAAGAGATCGAAATAGTTGTAATTCCAGATGCTTCAATCACCCGTTGAATCAATCCCACGGATTGATTGCAATAGCCTCAGCCGGGTGTTAGAATAACGATGTCAACGCCATCTTTTTGTAAGGCACCGGCAACGTCCGGGGCTGTTTTATTTATTAAGGTATCGATATGATGATCCTTAATATGCCCCATGAAGGAAAAGTGCCGGTGATTGACAGATTTAATCTCCCCGCCTTGTTGAAGTTCGACTACGCGCTGGAGGGGAAGAAGGATATTGATATCTTTGTCGGCATCCTGGTGATTGTAATAGTTATGCGTAACGGCCAGATCGGAGAAAGGAACGCTATCGGGAATTTCCCTGAAAGTCGGATCTCCCGATGGGTCAAGCATATCAAATGGCGGTTGGGTTATTAAGTGGACACCACCGGTAGTGATAAGCGCCAGACGACATTGATCCACCTTGACTGTCAATGGAGACCAAGGAACATCGGAAAACGTCATGATTTCTGCATTTTGCGCCCATTTTTCAACCAATACCGGGTATTTGGTTAAAAGCCTGGCGACGGTTTTATCTTTTACTTGTCGAAAACGTAAGCCCATATTGAACCCTACCTGAAATAATTCGGAAGAATGTGCTCATATAATGCGTTTTTCTTCAACATCTTATTTGTATACAGCGTGACATCCGAAATGGCTAGAAAATTTGCGGAAAAGCTGGTCCGTGCCATCGCCGAAACTGATTTTGTTTTGAATAAAAAGTCAGTTCCCCTCGGTTGCTCTATCAGTGTGGCATCTGCCATTCCAGACAATGATACGAGTAGTGAAAAGCTCCTGGTAGCGGCAGACGATGCACTTTACCAGGCTAAAGGACAAGGGAAAAACCGGTCATGCATATCCACTTGAACTTCAATTCACTCAATCGCCAATGAAATATATAATTAAAAATAAGATATTCCAGGCCATTTCCGGCAACCTAAAGTAAATCATTAAAGCAAGCTATTGATTAGGCTGACAGCCTGATCAACCTTAATATGGAAATGATTGTAAACAACCTTTCCAGCGGGATCAATAATCACCGTCCACGGGGTCCCGCCCGATCGATATTTTTTCATTGTCTCCGGGGTTGGGTTCGACTGCGGATCTCCGGCATCATGGACCATGGGTACTTTTAGATTAAATTTTTTCTGATTGACAAAGAGTTTATCTCTTGTGTTGAAGCCATGCCCTTCAAACACTGTTTGAATAGCGATAAACACAACGGAATCGTTATCTTTAAATTTATCCGATAATTTTTTCATGGTTGGGAACCCCATCCGCTGGCATCCCGGTCACCAATGCTGGAAGAAATACATATAGACCACTTTCCCTTTTAATGCTTTTAGCCGGACCGGATCCATAGGTTGACCGTCTCCGTTGACCCAGTCAGTTAAATCGAGTGCGGGAGCCGGTTGTCCCAAAATACCATACCGATTATCTTCATTTCCGGCATTAAGGGTCGTTGGCGAATCTATACCAACCATTTGTCCCGCACCGGCTAATGCCAGCGTAGCAACAAATAACATCAACAATATCCGGTTGATGAAAGGGCTCGACTTCATGAGTGCGTACAGCTCCTTTCGATGGTCATGGTGATTTTTATGGAGTGGACAGGCGCAATATGGCCTGTGTCAGGGTTTTAGCCGTAAACATACCGGAAAATTTTTTAACCACGTTGCCACCCGAATCAATCAGCAGGGCATAGGGAAGCGCCGTGCCGCCGTATTTTTCAAGCAGCGCCTTGTGTCCGGTATTAAAAGCGGTCATGTCTACCCGGTAGGGAACCAGTCGGGCTTTTGTGATAGCTGAAACAACTTGGCTGTCCGTATAGGTCGTTTTTTCCAGAACTTCACAATTCAGACACCATTGAGCGGTAAATTCGAGCAGTACCGGCTGCCGTGCCATTTCGCTTTTTTGTAAAGCCTCGGGGCTGAATTCTTGCCATTCCAGGTGGCTGGTAGGTAGCGTCATGATAAAAAGAGCGATACTACCCGCAATGGGGATAAGTGGAAAAAGTCGGGCCGGCCATTGTCCGGCGCGTATCATTGCGATAAGCGCCCAGACTAGTATCGAGATAAAAAACACCCGCCAGATAATCAGATGCGCGGCCGACGGAATGAATACCTGGCCAAAAAAGATGGCACCGGCCAATAGCACAAATCCAAGTAATTGCTTTACCTGGACTGTCCAGGTACCTGAAAATCGAAGGCGATCCGCCATGCCGGGCCACAATATAATCAGGATATATGGTGCCGCCAGGCCAAATGCGATGGCACTGAAAATGGTTAAAATGATTATCGGTGGCCGGGTCAGCGCATAGGCCAGCACCGACCCTAAAAACGGGCCGGAGCATGGTGTGGATAAAATACCGGCCAGCGCCCCGGTTAAAAAGGCCCCGGAATGGCGATGGATGGGTATTTTGTAAACCGCTTGGGGCAACGGTATTGACCAATCGGCCAGTGTCGCAACGGCCGCCAATAGCAAAAATAGCGATAGGCCGGCCAAAAACAACCTGGATTGAAACAACGCCCCCCAGGTCAGGCCCATGGTTGCCGTCACGCCCCCCAACACCAGGAAAAAACTCAATGATCCTGCAAGCAAAGAAATCGCAGCAAATATGCGGGATCGAACATCCCCCCCGGTTTCACGCATCACAGCCTGGATTTTAAAGGGGATAACCGGCAACACACAAGGCATCACATTGAGCAGCATCCCCGCCAGGAAAGCGCTGATACTATATCCAATCAATTCCGTCATTATTTATCGGCCTTGGGGTCTAGCTTTTTTACTTCTTTGATTTGTTGAGAGAACAGGGCCGGATCGGTGGCCGGTAGCTGGCAGACGCCTTTTTCACATACATAGGCTGTTACTTTTCCCATGAGTGCTGATTTTTTCCCTGCCACGGGAATCAATTGGGCGTGAGCCGAAAGCGCGCCCCCTTCAACTGCCACGGTCAGGATACGATTTGGTAAAAATTCTTTCCTGAATACCGCCAAATATTGCTCAGCATCTTCCAATTTATCGGATGGGGCGACGATCACGATCTCCTTGGCCTTGTCTGTATGAAAGTCAAGGGCCATCAGCATTACAGACAACGCAAGCGGGCGGGTAGCGCTACCTCCCAAAAAAGCGGTTAACATCTTTTCGGCCCGGACGCGATAGCTGTCTTTTGTGGTATACTCACCCAGCCGGAGCAGATTGAGCAGGGCAACGGAGTTGCCGGAAGGTTCGGCGCCATCGTAGTTCGGTTTTTCCCGGGCAATCAAATCGGCCTGGCCATTTCCGGTCATGAAAAACCCTCCACTGTCCGGGTCTTCGTAATCGGCTGCCAGCAGGTCATCAAGCTTGAGTGCTTTTTCCAGCCAGTGGATATCGTGGGTAGCCTCGTAAAGATCGATGAGTGCCGCAATAAAAAAAGCATAGTCATCCAGGTATGCCCTGTGGCGGGCTTTGCCATCCTTGTAGCTGCGATAGAGTTTGTCTTTTAAGAATAGATTTTTCAGAATAAACTGAGCCGCTTTAACCGCTCGATCCGTATATTGTCTATCGCCTAAGACCAGTCCGGCACGGGCATGGGCTGAAATCATCAACCCGTTCCAGGCAGTCAGGATTTTTTCATCTCGAAGGGGTTGTGGACGGTGGTTCCGTTCCTGGTAGAGCATCTCCCTGGCTTCGGCGATGGTTTTAAGTAGCTTTTCCGTCGGGATGCCAAGGTTTTTGGCCACCACAGCAGCTGTTTTTGGTGTGTGAAGAATCTGGCGGCCCTCAAAGTTCGGTTTTTTTCCGACGGCATAGTAGGCGCTTACAATTTTGGCTCGCTTTTCTCCCAGGGCAGCTTCCATTGATTCGGGTGTCCATGTAAAGTAGTAGCCTTCCTCGCGGTGGCCATCCGGATTCAGGCTGTCGGCGTCCGTGGCCGAATAAAATGCGCCCCCGGGTGTGGTCATATCCCGATTGACATAGTGCAATATCTCTTCTGCAACCCGCTTAAAATCTTTCTCTCCGGTTGCCTGATATCCTTCCAGGTAATCCATCACCAAAAGCGCATTGTCGTAGAGCATTTTTTCAAAATGGGGGACCAGCCATTTTTGATCAGTGGCATAGCGATGAAAGCCACCACCCACATGGTCGTAAATACCACCGGCCGCCATTTTTTCAAGTGTCAGACGGGCAATTTCAAGAATTTTTTCATCCCCTGTCCGGCGATGGTATCGAAGCAAAAGTCGAACCGGCAGACTGCTGGGAAATTTCGGCTTTCCCCCCATACCGCCATGAACCGGATCATGGTAGGCCTTGTAGTCTTCCATCACCTGATGAAGCATATCCGAACCGGGCAAACGATCACCCGCAGGGGGCCGAAGCTGTTTTTGAATCGCCTTTGTTAACGTAAGGCCTGCTTCTTCTACTTTATCCCGCTGGTCATGGTATAGGCTGCCCACTTTGTTTAAAAGGGTCAAAAACCCCATGGGTGCGCCTCGATCTCCGTCCCGGGCCGGGAAATATGTGCCCCCGTAGAAAGGCCGGCGATCCGGCGTCAGCCATACCGTCATGGGCCAGCCTCCGCTGCCGGAGATTGCTTGAACCGCCGCCATATAAATAGCATCAATATCTGGACGTTCCTCTCGATCGACCTTGATGGCGATATAGTTTTCATTTAAAAACTGGGCAATCTCCTCATCTTCGAAGGATTCTTCCTCCATGACATGACACCAGTGGCAGGTGGCGTATCCCACGCTGAGCAGTACGGGCCGATCAAGCTTTTTGGCTGTTTCAAATGCCTCGTCACCCCACGAATACCAGTTCACCGGATTGTGGGCATGCTGCAGGAGGTAGGGCGATCCTTCAAGGATCAGGCGATTGATGTATTTGGGTTGCCCATCGGCTAAAAGATGCTTTGTCCGGGGTTTATAATTCGCATCTTTATTTTCAAGGGCATCTTGCAGTTTCTGTTTCAGGACGGGCGGATGTGGCATCATAATTTCCTTTGCGTAAAGTCTCTGAATGGTTAAAAATGGAAAGGGTAAAGCTATAAACAGGCCCAGGAAAATGAGCCGTCGTATATATTTCATCGGACAACTCCTTTATTTATCGTTCAGCCTGCGTTTTGAATACCATCGGTAAATCCGGATTATTCGACCATTCGGCCATTGAGCCATCGTACATTTTTGCTTTGAGATTACCGAGCAGTTCATGCGAAACAAACCAACTCAGGGATGCCCGGTGACCGGTATGACAAAAATGAATCTGGTCTCCTGTTGTGGGGACGCCCATTTCCTTAAAAATAAATTTCAATCGGCTTTGGTCTGGAAATCGCCCGGCGCCTTTTTCAGTCAACCAGCTATAAGGCAGGTTTAGCGCCCCGGGCATCGATCCGGTTCTATCTGAAGGACTACCCACATATTCGCCGGGGCTGCGGCTATCAACGATTAGGCTATCGCTATTTAGCGCTTGCAGGACATCCCCTGCCACGGGTGTATCCCCGCGCCGGATAAATACTTTAAAAATTTTCTTCCCGGGTATGACTTCTGCACGGTCCACCGAGGCAGATGGTGCTTTTCTGTAATCAGCCATGCCGCCATTTAAAATGGAAACGGCATCATAGCCCGCCACTTTCGTTGTCCAGTAAACACGGGTGGCCATGGCCAGGTCGCCGGCATGCTGACCCGGCGGAACAAGCACGACATGCGTGTGGTTATCAATGCCAAGGCTCCCGATGAGCCCTTCCAGATATGCTGCCGGGGGAAGCATCCCGGGAATGCCGTTTTGATCCGTCTTTCGCCAGTCGGAATAGCGGGTATGTACTGCGCCCGAAATATGTCCCTGCATGTAATCCGACTCTCGCTGTAGATCCAGAATCCGAATGTCCTTATTATCCAAATGCGCATTTACCCAGGCAGCATCAACCAGGGGTTCAACGGCCCAGGCTGCCTGGCCGATGGCCATTAGCGTCATAAAGAAAATGAAGATCATCATCCAACGAGTTGACTGTTTAACCATTTCCACCTCCGTTTTATATCACCAGCGCATGGATCTGGTGGTTATTTCGCCAGATACGGACTGTTTTTCCGGCAGCGCGCAGCATATATTCTTTCGCCCGATTTACCGTAAACCGGATATCTTTCAGATCTAGAATATACAACGACGCTGGATCACCATTTTTGTCATAGAGCAAGTGTGCGGCACTGCAATCGCCGAATTGGCATTTTCTGGCACCAATCAGCCGGTAGCCGGAATCGGTCAGGTTCGGAATTGTTATTTTCAATCCCATCACGTTTTTAAACCATCCTTGGATGTCATTTTCATTACCCCGCTTAATTTCCATTATCACCGGACTATCGTGATCTGCAAAGGCGAATTTACCAAGTTCATCCAACGATCCGATTCCGGGTTGTTCAAAAGGATTAAAAATAACCAACAGTAATACAGCCGTGGCCAAAGCCGGTGCAAAAATGCGAATCGCCCGGAAAAATGAAGGCGTTTGTTGTTTCGATTTCCGGGACAATAGATCCAATTCAATCCGCTCAAGCAATCTGGGTGGTGTCGCCTTTGGCTGAAAGTGTCGATGCAATACACCATCGAGTCGTCGATCAAGCGTTGCTAATTTTTCGCAGTCCGGGCAATGGTCCAGATGTATTTTGATTTTTGCATCCATATCCTCGACTCGGTCACCATCACCCGGCCGGACGTCAACACCAAACGGGTCTTGGGAAATATCATGATTCAACAGCCATTCTTTAAATTCGTGGCAATTCATGAACTTCCTCGCTTGTCTTTTGTTTCGGTCTTTTTTTCAGAGTCCATTTCAGTGGGTGTGAACAGGCGGATTATTTGGCCGGTTTTATTGCCAATATTCAATTGGCGAACGATCTTATTTTTTAATTCCGATTTTCCACGTGAAAGACGTGACATCACCGTGCCGATGGGCACATCCATCATTACCGCAATCTCTCGGTAGGTCATGTCCTCCATATAATAAAGTAGCAGGGGCATTTTTAGCTTTTCCGGGAGTCGATCCAGAATCAACTGGATTTCCCGTGACATTTTTTTATGATCGATGGCGGTTTCGAGGTGATCCAGCGCCTGGTCATCAATCTGATCAAGATAAGAATCCGTATCATCGATAAGAAGCCCTTTGTCCCGCCGACGAATGTCTTTGAAATATCGGTTTCTTAAAATAACGAACAACCACTTTCTGCAACTTTTTTTGTCTTTAAGTTGGTAAAATTTATCAAACGCGATCAGGATCGCTTCCTGAACCAAGTCCTCGGCATCATAGGTGTTTTTTGTATAGCCAAGGGCCATGTTGTACAAAAAACCAACATGGGGGGCCGTCAATTTTTTAAATCGCTCACTATTGGTTTTTCTTTTCCAGAGCAAATTTACCACCCTCTTCAGCCATTGCAGGTTGTTGCCCCGTATCTTCGGGGTACAATTATTTTGAGGTGCCTAGGCTCAATCCCGATATTTACAGCAAGCCCCTTTATATACCTGAGTCATCATTTGATCGGTTTATTCCATTTTTTTTTGACAATGCACCAAAGTTGAATAAATAGTATTTTTTATATAATGCGGGCACGACAATCATGAGAAAAAAATGACCACACGTGCCATCTCATACCTTAAGCGTAACGACGTTGATTTCAAGGCAATCAAATACGATCACCTTGAAAAGGGGGCCGAATTCGCTGCTCGTGCCACCGAATTTCCCCTCGAACGGACCATTAAAACATTGGTTGTTGAAGTCGGCAAAAAAAAGTATTGCCTGGCCCTGCTGCCGGGAGATCGGCAGCTCGACCTAAAAAAACTGGCCCATGTCTTTTCAACCAAGCGCGCATCAATGGCTGATGCGGTATCAGCTGAACGGTTGACCGGATATCGGGTCGGTGGGATCAGCCCGTTTGGTACCCGGCAGCCGGTACCAATCATCATGGAAAAAACTATTCTTAAATACTCGGATATCCAAATCAATGCCGGCCAGCGGGGGCTTATGTTGAAAATGAACCCCCAGGATATTGTCAAATCCACCTCCTGCCAGGTGGCGGAAATTTTGCGTTAAGCCCCTGTCCTATAGTGAATTCAGATTAAAGGTCATAGTGGATACAATTCTGGGATTTTGTGGTAACTGCGGGGCTAAAGAGATGGTTTTCGCTATATCCGTGATAAAAAATTATCCCGTTAACGATGGATATTTATGCGTTTGGTATTACAGACTCATCCATGTGGTACCGGTAATAGGCCGCACAGGTCCCTTCAGTGGAGACCATGCAGGGACCAACCGGCGTCAGGGGGGTGCATTTCTTTTTATACAAAGGGCACGAAGGTGGGGTTTTGCTGCCGGTCAAGATCTCGCCACAGGCGCACCCTTTCGGGTCTTCAACGATGGCCGGTTTAATT
>Ga0056107_100054_pt1 | contig 21342 bp, 28 predicted proteins | sample WorMetcrassitun2_FD_77006 | JGI IMG/M metagenome (GOLD analysis project Ga0056107, IMG submission 77006) | Marine gutless worms symbiont microbial communities from Max Planck institute for Marine Microbiology, Germany - Olavius crassitunicatus.2 ...
AACTATAATCCCACGTTGATCCAATAAGTCTTTAATATCTCGATGACTCAAACTAAATCGATAATAAAGCCATATTGGATAATTTCAACTGGGAATCGGTATCTTTATGTACCTGTTTGCATTAATCATCCGGGGGTTGTCGCTGAATGAGCTTTAATTTGGTAGTGTCACTTCCTCGAACACGTTGATAAGGCATCAAACCGTTTGGTAAAAACATTCTTATATCAACTTGATAGCTATTACTATATCAACTTGATAGCTATTACTACCATTTATGACTGACTCTCGTTCCATTTGTACCTGCGTCCCGTCATCCGGACGAACCATTTCCATAATGAAGTTATCGACTGGTGTTGATTCATCCAGATTAATCTCCCACAGACGATAGGTCTGACTTGATAGGGGAGTATTTATATGTCTCAAGATCCAGCTCCCAGTAGCCAACCTTTGCAATCTTCTCGATTTCTCTCAGCCGCTGCTCGTTCATTTCAATCGCTTCGTGGTACTCGAAATGATTTGAACTGTGTGGTTTTGTCATAACTTTTTGGCTAGTTGTTTTCCAAATTAGATTTGCGTTTGTTCGCCAGTTTCTAATAGGCGTTTACATGTTTGAATCATCTATCCATAAGCGCGTTTGCCACTACCTTCCGTAATAGGCGTATTTCTGGCTAAAACCAATTTACACTTGGTTTATTTTCTCACAGCTTTTTCCCACAGTTTTTTCCCACAACTTTTTCTCTTTCAATGAAAAAATGCCCACTCCTCAGCTCTGGTTTCCAGTAATTGGTCAGCCTGATTTTAATACACAGCAATAAATATGCCCTATGGCAGTATGTAGAAGGTCAATTTGACACTAGACGTTTAGATGGTTAGTACTTTCTTTTAAGGGTATCGACAGAACAAGCCATAAACTAGATATTTGAAAATATAATTGTGATGCTGGGGTAAATCTTATCCTTTCGCTAGCTTAATAACAAGTTGATGAATCACTGCTATCGCCATACGATACTGTTTAGTTCAAATATAATATTAGAGTTAGACTTGGTTATGGTATAAACGAGCGATCATCAGAAGAGAAAAAAAACAGAATGTCAGATTTTACAAAGCGATTCCCCTATGTTATCCAAGCGAAAGTTGAGTGGGCAGATATGGATGCCTTTCAGCATGTAAATAACACCAACTATTTACGCTATTTCGAGCGAGTAAGAATGGAGTATTTTCAACAATATGGTTTTTTTGCTTATATGAATGAACATAATGTCGGTCCTATCCTGGCATCGACTAGTTGTAAATTTAAAGCCCCACTATCATATCCGGACAAGATCTTAATTGGCATGGGTGTCCAATCAATTGAAGATGATCGGTTTAATATGTTGTTTGCTGTCTATAGTGATAAATTTGGATGCGTAGCTGCTGAGGGTGAGGGGCTAATAATTTATTATGATTACGGAAAAGGTGAAAAGACAAATATCCCGGATCAATTTAGGGTATTTGCAGATAGCCTTATGATGGATTAGTTATTATTAAAAATAATTATGTTTAAATATCATTAGTAATTACCAAGTGTAATGACGGGTAGAATTTAATCTTATATAAAGAATTAGATAAATTCGTTTAAACTAACCTATCCTTAAATATCAAGGGCGTGATTTTCACCGCTGCTTTATATCGAAGTAGAAAAAAATACACAAACTGGAGTAAGTTATTTACATATAAATTTACAGGTTATTTCTCTAAATATGAGACTAGATGTTTATTTCCTAAATCTACTACGATAGGGTATTATTGTGACCGCCTGGGCGATTAGCTGCAATTCTGAAGTATTTTAATATTCAATGAGAAGCTAATGCGGCTCTAGGTATTTTTTTCATAATTCAGCTTGTTAACAACTATTATTTCGGAGATGAGCTTAATGGGTATCACTGATAACGATAAAATTATCCGCGTCAATATGGCTGGCTTGAGTACTTTAGTTGAGGATTTTCCTAAGAAGTGGAAATTATTAGGTGGCAGGGCTCTTTCCTCAAATATTTTGCTCAATGAATGTGACCCCACATGTGACCCTTTGGGACCTGGTAATGTACTCGTGATTGCCCCTGGCGTACTGTCGGGAACGACAGCACCCACGTCAGGCCGACTTTCCGTAGGCTGCAAGAGTCCATTGACTGGTGGGATTAAAGAAGCCAATGCAGGTGGAAACCCTGGACAGGATTTGATGAAGCTTGGTTACCGCGCCATTATCGTGAAAGAACAACCTGCGGATAAGGAAAAACGCTGGGGTTTGGTAGTTAACGAGGAAGGTATTTCTCTAAAACAAGCAGATGATTATAAAGGTCTTTGGAATTATGCCAATTGCGAAAAATTGCTAGCAGATGCTCCAAAATCAGCATCAGCTATTTCTATTGGCCCCGCAGGTGAGATGATGTTGAAATCTGCGTCCGTCGCATGTACTGACTCGGATAAAGAGAGACGTCCTGCCCGGCACGCAGCACGCGGAGGTATTGGTGCGGTAATGGGTTCGAAATGCCTGAAATGGATATTAGTCGACCCCGGTAAGTTGCCAACCCGTAAACCGAGCGACTCAAAAGCCTTTGCCGTATTTCACAAGTCTTTTAGTAAAGACTATCTGGTCACCCGGCATGATAAATTTAAGGGTACTAGTGCAGTTATCCCAGTGGCTAATATGCTCAATACTTTCCCTTATAAGAATCGTACTTCTGGCAGTAATCCGGAGTTTGAGAAACTAGACGGTGCGCGGATTTATGAATCTTTTGAAGAGCGTGGTGGTGAAATGCACGCTTGCATGAATGGTTGCATAGTGAAATGCTCTAACGCCGTTAATGACAAAGATGGAAATCACCTTACTTCTGCGCTGGAATTTGAGACCCTGACTTTGCTTGGTTCCAATTGTGCCATTAATGACTGGGAAAAAGTTGCAGTGTTGGATCGACTTTGTGATGAACTTGGTATGGATACGATAGAAATTGGTGGGGCTATTGCCGTGCTGATGGATGCAGGGGGCATGGAGTGGGGAGATGCCGAAGCAGTAACAAAATTGTTGCGTGAAGATATTGCTGGTGGAACAGAGTTAGGTAAGACGGTGGGTAATGGTGCAGTATCTGTTGGTAAGTCAAAAAATCATGAGCGCGTTCCGGCTATCAAAAATCAGACGGTTCCTGCCTGGGACCCACGGCCGCTGAAAGCCACAGGCGTAACCTATGCCATAAGTCCAATGGGAGCTGATCATACAGCAGGCTTAGTGATCGACACCCAGATTGGTGGAGAAGCAGCAGTTGCTGCCTCACAGGCAGCTCAAATCAATTGTGCTGTTATCGATACTTATGGTTTCTGTATGTTTCTTAGACCATCCATTGATGAAACGAGGCAGTTTTTAAGCCATTTTCTGGGAGAAGAAATTAGTAATGAACAGATTGCTGATATTGGCTGGCAATGTCTTGAAGAAGAATGGGAATTCAATGAAAAAGCAGGCTTAACCGATGCTGATGATGACATTCCAGCTTGTCTTCGTGAAGAGGGCGTCGGACCTGATCAGTTATTGATGTTTGATGTACCTACTGATTTAATTGCTAAGGCAAAGAAGAGGATGCCGGCTTCAGAAGGTTTTTACAAAGCTGATGGAACAGGGTAGTTCTAATGCAAGTTCAAGCCGCGCATGTTGCCCATCATGCATCATGCGCGGCTTTTAATTCTTTAAGGGCTAATTGGCCTTCATTTGTCATCTAATACCTCACGAATCCCATCTTCTTCTAATTTTGTCGAGCCAGCCAATAAAGATCGTTCTGCAATCGAGTACGTTAGCCTCGGTAACATCATCGTAAGCTTTAGAAACAATTTCACTCAGAGTTTGCAGCGATCCTGTGAGCGCTACAATAACTTTGGCTTCTCTCTCTTGTCGGTGTTCAAGGTATTTTTTTATCAAGGCGGATCCGTTGCTATGTACTGTTTCATGAGAAGTGTAAAGGATCTTTGATAGGGTAAGCCTTTAATCGTTTTTCCAGATAGCAAATATGATCATTTGCATGACCGGGCGTGTGGATTACGTCCAACTGCCAGTCCGGCTGGCCATTTGGGGGATGTTCCAAACTCAATATGATCACCTTCATTTCAGGCCTCACTTTTTATAAAGTCATGAGGAATTTGATCGTAGATTAACGGATGGGCTCGCAAAGGCAGTTTATAACGTTGACTGACAGCATTTACCGCTTCTACGTGATCCATGCGGTAGTGGGTTAAATAGTATTGCTCCGAACTGCTTGCTCTCTCCGATCATTTCATCCGTTTTATCAAACAGATGTTGCATTTTGTCTTTTTCGTGAGTCGCGGGTTCTACTACAAAGAAATTTTTATTTTCCACTATTAATGTATTTGTTGCGGTAGCCGGGGGTAAGGTTGGTGTTTTCAGCGAAGCCATGAATATACCCGGTGAAAATATATCAAGTGTAATGCACCGGTATCAAAATGCTGCGCCTGGTTGTTTGCTTCCGTCTTAAATTCTGGAATATCGAATTGTGTCAGTTGACGCAGCAGGAAAAGGTTGAGCGGTGCAATCAGTATTTGGTCTGGCATCCTCTGGTAGAGTTACATGTAGAAACCGTGTTTTATACCTTACCGGCGCGAATGCTGGTGTTATCATGCTGCAAACTACCGAAATTTTATCCTTGTTTATAGATCCTGAGGTCAAAATTTCAAGTCAGTTTTCTAGAGAAAACTCATTAAGTAGTTTTTGTCTGATAGTATTTTTTCCCGCTTCACTGAGTTCTTTACCCAGTTACCCAATCAATACTCCGGTTTCTTCATACAATTCCATCAAGCCGCAATTAATGAATACATTATCCTCGGAGTTATCACCTGGGAGGCAATCTTCCTGCATAATGGTATACCACCTGGAAAAGCCCAGAATCCACCCATAAAACGTAATTGTGGCACGCCACGTTGCACAAGGTAGACGTCTGACGCGCTTTCTGGGTTTCTGGTAAGAATAATGGATGATGCTAGGCGTAATTTAGACACAGCTGGCATTATACATGGCTTAGGATTACTAATATGCAATACGCACTTCTATGGTAAGGCTAGTGCAGGTAAAAATAGTAATTATCAACTGAGAACACATTAATGGTGTTTAACACAATAGAATTCAAAGTGAATGGTGGCGTTGGCCTTATCATGTTAAGCAGGCCGGAAAGGATAAACAGTTTTAATACTGAGATACATGCGGAACTCAGGCTGGCGTTAGATCAAGTTGAAAGTAATAATGCAATTCGTTGTTTGATAATAACAGCAAATGGAAAAGGTTTTTATGCAGGACAAGATCTCAATGATCGAAATTTTGATCCCGATACTTCACCAGATTTAGGCAAGTCACTCATCGAGAACTATAACCCATTAATTCGGAAAATAACTAAGCTGCAAATACCTGTTGTGTGTGCAATGAACGGTGTGAGCAGCCGGCGCCAGTGTTGACATATCACTGGCATGCGACATTGTAATTGCAGCGCGCTCGGCCAGTTTTGCTCTGTCATTCTGTAAAGTTGGCCTGGGAATGAATTCAGCTAGTAGTTGGAGCTTACCGCGTTTGGTTGGATTGACTAGAGCAAAAGGGCTTGCATTATTGGAGGGAAAATTATCTGCAGAAAGTGCTGAACAGCGGAAATTGATCTGGAAATGTGTCGACGACGATCAACTCATGCATGAAACAGTGGAAATGGCGCAATATTTGGCATCACAGCCAATCGTGGGTCTGGCAATAATCAAACAGGAGCTGTTGGAATCGGCTGAGCATTCCTTTGACAAACAATTAGATATGGAAGCCGAACTACAAGCCATTGCGGGAAGGACTGAGAATTATAGGGAAAGTGTACTGCCTTTTCTGGAAAAACGTAAGCCGATATTTAAAGGGAAATAAGAGTAAGCTTGGAACTAAGCTGAATGCCAGACTGGATTAATTATAGCTATTGACCCAGTTTTTTATTTTTAAGCCCAGAGCCGACAAAGGTATTGCTCCTTCACTTAGGGCCCGGTCATGAAACTCTCGAATATTAAATTTATCTTTTAGTTTCTGATTTGCGTAGCTGCGCAATTCTTTAAATTTAAGTTCTCCAAGTTTGTATGCAAGCGCCTGTCCTGGCCAGACAATGTAACGATCAATTTCTACAGTTATATCGTGTTCTGTTTTACCCGTATTATTCATAAAGAACTCTATAGCCTTCTGCCGTGGCCAATCTTTAGCATGCATGCCTGTATCAACAACAAGTCTTATTGCGCGCCACATTTCATAGGTAAGTTGGCCAAATTTGGAATAGGGATCTTTGTAAAATCCAAGTTCCTCTCCTAATGACTCCGCATACAGCCCTCAACCTTCTGCAAACGCAGTGAACCCAACAAGGCGTCTGAATTCAAGAACGTTTTCTATTTCCTGTGATAGAGAAATTTGCAGGTGGTGGCCAGAAACAGCTTCATGCATGGTCAATGCCTCCATTTCCCACTTTGGTCTTGAAGATAGATCATAAGTATTCGCGTAAAAATAGCCGGGTCTGCCAGCTTTTAATGACCCACCACTGTAATAAGCAGTGGTTTGTGTTTTGGCTTCGTAAGCTGGTATAGCAATTACGCCATAGGGTGTACGCGGTAATTTACCAAATAACTTTGTCAGTTCCGGGTCAACTCGCTTTGCAATATCACGATAGCCTGATAATAGAGCTTCCTCATCTGTATGGAAAAACTGTTTGCCCTCTCGGAGGAAATTAAAAAATGCTCGTAGATCATCCTTGAAACCGGATTTATTTTTAGTTTTTTCCATTTCTGCTCGAATGCGTTTTACTTCTGCTTGTCCTATTTCGTGGATCTCATCTGCTGTCAAGTTAGTGGTGGTGTAAACTTTTACATTATGTTTATACCATTCCACTCCGTTCGGTAAATCCGACATACTAATAGTTGCTCTCGTTTTTGGCATGTAATCGCGAACCCAGAAACTATGCAGTTTTTTAAGAGCTAGTATAACAGCGATGGAAATTGCGGTAGCCGCTTTTCTTTGTAGTATTTCCAGCTGCTTTTTCGGAATTGATGCCGGTAGTTCGTAAAATGCAGCCATATAAATAGGACTGTGTTTAGGCTCATCTACTATCTGTGCCTGCATTTGATTGACTACGTCTGCTAGTACTACTTTTGGTGGCATCAGGTCATTTGCTATGCCATGTCACATCAAGACAATAGTTTGGCCTACAAGTTCTGGGTATTTTGTTAAACGAGTAATAAGATCTTCAACATTCTTTACTGTTCTTTTCGGTACTATCTTGGCAATTCTCGTTATTTCTGAATGTATACCACCCATCTGGGTTACCGGCATGAATTTATCTCTGAATTTTTGGCCTTCAATATCCAAACTGTTATTTAATTTAAAAAGGTCAAAATTCAATTTTTGATTGTTTGGTAGGTTAGCGTAATTTATTGCGTCAAGCTTTACCCTTACTTCATGGACATGCTTCCTTCTAAGCTCAATTGCATTGAGCGAACGGTTTGGTAATTGATCAGCATAGCGAGGGTCGCCGGTATAGCTTGTCATGAACGGATTTTGTTTTAGCTCCCATTTCCATTCCTCATTAAATATCTTATGTAGTTTTGTTGTTTCAGACGGATCTTCATCAGCAGCATTACAAACAACGGTAATAAATAAGAAAGTAATTGGTATTATGAGTGTTGCGAAGGTTTTATTTATCATGAGCTACTTGAATGCGGGTTAAAATTGTTCAATTGTTAGTGGCATGATACTTGCGCTTCCGGCCTGGACTGATTGTAGATAGCTAGTCGATCGAGGCATCATGTGTTCTGCATAGAATCTGGCTGTATTAATTTTTGTTCTATTAAAATCTGAATCATCAACTTTTAGCTTATTATTACAATATCTGTGCCGTCTTTGCTAACCGCCATCCACCACAAACGGTACCCATTAGCATCAGGAAATTAACAGCAATCGCACCTGGAACATTTGTGTCTTCCTGGTAATTCTCCTTTAACCAGGTAACCGTCTGGCGCAAGCAACTAAGACCAGAACGAAATGCCTGATCAATGATTTGGATAGCTTCTTGACCAATACCAGTTAACAATTCACATGTCTTCTCCATTTCAGCAAGCAACTCCGCTAATGCCGTGCCATTATCTCGAAGTATCTTCCTACTTATTAGGTCCATTGCTTGTATTCCGGCTGTCCCTTCGTAGATGATTGTTATCCTTGCATTCAAGTAGTGTTGAGCAGCGCCGATTCCTTAAATACAGCCCATGCTATCATGGATCTGAATTCCAAGAGAGCTTATTTCCTAGGCCAATTCTGTACACCATCCCTTAACTACGGGTGTCAGCAAATCAAATCGTGCGACATGCTTCTCTCTGATGGTTTTGTCATCGCAACGATGAATGTAGTCGAGTGATGCTGCAGCTGCGTAGACAAGTGTCAGCATGACTTCTATACAGGACTTCATCTGCATTAGTATACGCTTACATCTGCATGATGAATGATTGTAGTAGTTCTTCTTGATCTGCCGCTAATCCTTGAATTCTTTCCTTTGCATAGGCTAGTGCTAGCTGATTAGGAGCGTTCACTTATACTAAACACCTTGCATTCCAACTATCAGTCTTGCGTGGCTCATCATGGTAAACATACAGGCGATGCCGTTATGTTCTTTCACAACCAGGTAGCCTACTGCACCTCCATTGTCACCATAGCTCATGATACAGGTCGGACTGGCGCGGATACCAAGCTTATGTTCGAGCGAAACTACCTGCACATCATTTTTATCACCTAATGAACCATCCTGTTCAGCTTTAAACTTGGGTACTAAAAATAAGGACATTCCTTTAACGTCAGAAAGGGCATCAGGAAGCCTGGCAAGTGCCATATGTATTATATTTTCACTAAGGTCATGATCCCACCCCCAGGTAATAAATATTTTTTGACCTGTGATTAGATAATAGTCATCGTTCTTCTCGGTCTTCGTTTTTATTGCAGCCAGGTCAGTTTCTGTCTGTGATTCAGTTAAATTCATGATGCCGGTCCATTCGCCAGCAATCATCTTTGCGAGGTAACGATCTTTTAATTTGTCAGATGCATGGCTTTCGATGGCAACGACAGCACCATCCGTTAGCATCGAGCACAGCGACCAGGCAAGGTTCGCTGATTGCCACATTTCATCGACTGTGGCCGCAATTAATTCAGGTAAACCCTAGCCACCTCTCTCAGGAGGAAACTGCAATGATTGTCAGCCAGCTTCATCAACAATGGCTTCTGCCGCATCTGGACTAGCTTCGTCAAAACTCGGTAGTTTACTAATTTCAGATAAGTTTGCAATTTCTTTAATTACAAACAGCATGTCTTTGGTCGATGCTTTATATGGAGTCATTGGTTCATCATCTTTTGGCGGCCAAGTTGTTTGTGTCGTACTAAACTTTTATTACTACTAATTGTAGTTCGAGAGAAGAGCGATGTATTTTTTTTAACTAGCTTTCTTGAACCTTTCTATATAACGTCGTGAATATTTATGGCAGCGCTGGGTTAGATCTGCGGTACTTTTTGGTTTAGGTACTCGTACACTGGCGATATCAACAATTAATTCTGCACCATCTCTAACTAGTTGTACGCCTCGAATTGCTTTGGAGTGTACTCTTTGTGGCGCGGCATCTGGAATTATTGGCTTAAAATTCTCTAGCCTGTCTTTTGCGCCGATGAGTTTTGACCAAATTTTTATTATCTCCGAGTCACTCCTCATAGTTTCGATGGCTAATTTTGCGCTTTCGGTCAATTCAGCAATCTGATTATTCATGCCCAGGAACATCTCCTGAGATGCAAACAAACTAGTAAGAGTTTTTGATATAGCATCAATAGTCCGAAGGGCATGTGCCATCTTTACATATCTTGTTTCCAGGAATTGATGAACTGGCATGGTGAATGCTTTGAAGGGTTCTCCCCATAACTCATCAAGCTCTTCATTACCATGTAGAGGATGGATGTATTTTCCATATTCAAGTGCGCCCATGAAACAGCGACCACATTCTCTCAGTAGTTCATTATTTGATTGAATCGTTACGCCGATTTCTTCAAGTTCAACTACTTTGGTCAAAATTTCAGAACCACGATTTAATAAAGCACCCGCCAACATCGCGGCTAGTACTCTTTTCTGTGAAGGTTCTTCAGTACTATTGTAGGCGCTGCGTACTTCCTCAAGACGACTACCTGGAGTATTTATACCTGGTTCAGTATGACGAAAAACACGTCGTGTAAGCTGGTCAATTAGACGCTTTTTATAAACCAAGCTATCTGGGGCTGGATAATATTTTATCCAGTAACCATTATAGTAAATACGTTCCTGTCCGTTAATTATCTTTTTCGTAGCGTTAGTGACTGAAGTAGACATTTCTTTGTAGAGGAGAGGCTAGGGGGTGCCCACTAGCTTAATTATCATCCAATAGACATAAATAGTAAGGTAGAGGCGATCTGCGGTGACAGGTGGCTGATTTCCAATTTTCTATACAAGTGACCATTAATTTATTATCTAATTATATAGACCTATTTCTATATAGACCTATTTTTTATCTTATGTTCTAAATTTATTTGACGCAGGAGGCGAGCCCAAATCGATAGGACCTGATTGACAGATTATTCCCTGACGCGTGGGATATCCGTTTTTCAGGCTTCGGTATACACCTAATGCCCATAAAGGAAAGTAATGACTATAACCGTGATAGCGAATATAAAATACTCTGGGAAAGCCTGTACCGGTATAAAGTGCTTCCTTCCATCCTCCTTTACCTTCATAGTTTCGCAGTAAGTATGATATTCCGCGCTCGACGCTATCAGATTTGAATTCACCAACTGCCATTAATCCAAGCAAAGCCCAGGCAGTCTGTGAAGCTGTACTTTTACCCTTGCCGCGCAGGGACGGATCATCATAGGTGTTACAATCTTCTCCCCAGCCACCATCGCTATTTTGGATGTTCTTCAACCAATCTATTGCTTTACAAATATAAGCTTGGTTCGGATCTTCACCCAATGCACCAAGGGCAACCAGGACAGCCCAAGTGCCATAAATATAATTAACTCCCCAACGACCATACCAAGCCCCGCATTCCTTTTGTTCTTTTCGTAAAAATTTCATCCCACGAGCTATTGGATGATAACTACAATCGTAACCTAGCATCGCCAACAATTCAATACAGCGGCCTGTCAGGTCGGATGTGCTCGGGTCAACTAGTGCACCATGGTCGGCAAAGGGAATGTTATTCAAATACTCATAATGATTATCGATATCAAAGGCACCCCAACCACCATCTGTATTCTGCATGCCGATGACCCAATTAACTGCCATCACAATACGCTTTGCCTTGACAGGATTATTATGTGATCCAGCTCTTAACATCGCCATGATAACCATACTTGTATCATCGACATCCGGATAGAAATCATTTTCAAACTGAAATGCCCAGCCACCTGTATCCAGATTCGGCGCCTTGATAGACCAATCACCTCGGACGAATACCTGCTTATCAAGTAACCAGTCAACGGATGACTTGATGGCTGGATGATCTGCTGCGATCCAGGTTTCAGATAATGTACTAATAATCAGGCAGGTATCCCAGATCGGAGAAACACAGGGTTGTACGTAGGTTTCATCAGGATTTTCAAGCACAAGATCTTCGATGGCCCGTATGCCTCTGGCCAAATCGGCATCAGTCTTATCATTGCCCAGTACTTTCAGTGCCATGACGGCATTTGTCATAGCTGGAAAGATTGCTCCGATACCACCTTCACCGCGCATGTGCTCGCGAGTCCAGGATTCCAACTTACGCATTGACAGGGACCTCAGCCAATTTGGAACTAATGGCTCAATTACCTTTAAAATCCTGTCAATTAATAAAAAAGCGTTATGAGGAATGCTCTCATTAAATTTGTCGATATGCTTAAGGCCTTCCGGATTTTCAATAAATAGTTCAGGTATTTCTTGTTCCTTCGTCAGCTTATGAATTGGTCGCTTAGCAAATAAGATAAGAAGAGGAACGATGACGCATCGTGACCAGTAGGAAACTTTTGGAAGGCTAAAAAGGAACCATTTTGGCAGTAAAATTATTTCCGCTGGCATTACCGGAACAGTGCGCCAAGGTAATTGGCCAAATATTGCCAGAGTGATCCTGGTAAAAACATTGACATTTTCAGCTCCACCATGGTTTAGTGCCCATTGGCGAGCATTTTTCATTAGTTGCGATGCCGGATCTCTGCCAGCAAGCTTCAAAGCAAGGTAGGACTTTACTGTAACACTTATATCCCCAGGACCTGCCTCATAAAGCGGCCAACTACCATCGGCCAGCTGTCTACTTTCTATATATTTAGCCAGGCGCTGCTCTCTTGCCCGATCCACATCGCCTATAAAATACTGAAGAAATAGATATTCGGATGGGATCGTTGCATCGGCTTCCAGGTCAAAGCGCCAATAGCCTTCAGTATACTGTCTTTCTAAGAGTGCAGAACCAGACTGGCTGATAGCTTGGTTTAAAGGATCCGTCGTTATGACTGGTACATGTTCCTGCTGATTCTCGGCAAAAGCAGAATATACGGCTGATTCCTCAACAGCAAGTGAATTCGCGTCCGTCATCGACCTCCAGTAGCACCAGCGTTGAGATTTAGAAATATTTTTGTGCAAATGCACTTAGGCGAATAATTATATGTAAAATAGCTGTTTTTCTCAAGTTTTCCTTATATCTATACCTCCACTTAAATTATATAAAGTTCTTAAAATAGTTTTTAACTTAAACTCTTAGTAACTAGTAGCTAATAATCACCTACTTGCAATAAGAATTTGATGGAGTAAAAAATAATGATTGTTCATTCTAGATATCTAATTTACTTTTCACTTAGTATTTATTCTCTCGCTAGTTATACTGGAACACTATTCAATCAGGTCCATCTGCAAACGAGTGCTGAAAGAGAAGTGCCTAACGATCAGATGTAGGTATTGTTTGTTACCGAGCATGAAGACAGGGAAACTGCACAGCTTGCAAACAAAGTTAACAAGGATATGGAGTGGGCAACGAGTATTGTTAGTGCAGAAAAATCTATCGATACAAGTACCAAGCACTATCGTGCCTACCCTATTTCGAGAAATAGAACGATCGTTGCCTGGCGCGTGGGCCGGGAGTTGATGTTAAAAAGCCAAGCTATCTTTAAACTAACAGAATTAACAGGGAGACTTCAGGAGCGATCGCAAGTAAGACAAATGTTTTTCCCAACTATTGCTACGCGAGCTAGACATGAAGACGAACTAATCGAAGAAGCAATGGAGTTATTTAAGCGTCGGACTGAAATTGTCAGTAAGCATATGGGTAGAAAGGAATACCGAATTGTCAATCTCCATGTGAATACCAATGACCAAAATATCAGGCCTGTAATGTACCGCAGAGCGTGCGACAATTGATACCATGAGTGCACCTCAGTCACCAAATGTTGAAGCAGAAACCAGCAAGGTCGTTGTTACTGTATCTGGTTCAGTCCAGTTCTTTTAAACTGGCTCCCCATGGTGCGTAGTAAGCAACATTATTTTATTTGCTGGTAAAAAAGATCGGAGAGTGTTTATAGTTTAGCAAAGACTCGTTCTGCTGATTTGATAGTAAACTCAATTTCTTCTGCTCCGTGTGCTGAAGAAACAAAACCTGCTTCAAATACTGATGGGGCAAAGTAAATACCTTCATCAAGCATACCATGAAAGAATCGATTAAATTGTTCTTGATTACACTGCATGACTTGTTGGAAATTTTTGATTTCTTCATCAGACGTAAAGAAAATACCAAACATTCCTCCCGCCTGATTTGTTGTTAGCGAGATATTAGCCTTAAGTGCTGCACTCTTTATTCCATTAAGTAATACACTGGCTTTTCCACTAAGCGCATCATAAAAACCGGTTGTCGAAATAAGGTTTAAAGTTGTTAAGCCGGCACTCATTGCAATGGGATTACCTGACAGTGTTCCGGCCTGATATACTGGACCTTCAGGGGCAATATGATTCATAACGTCTGCTCTTCCCCCAAAGGCACCTACCGGCATGCCGCCACCAATAACTTTGCCCAATGTTGTTAAATCAGGTTTGATATTGTAGATAGACTGTGCGCCGCCTAATGCGACTCTGAAGCCCGTCATAACTTCATCGAAAATTAGCAAGCTATGATTTTGCTGACAAAGTTTTTGTAGTCCTTCGAGAAACCCAGGAACAGGCGGTACACAATTCATATTACCAGCAACAGGTTCAACAATAATTGCTGCAATTTTATCGCCGATCTCCTTCATGACCTGATCGACCTGAGCTAAATCATTGTAGGTCAGGGTAATCGTGTGCTTTGCATAATCGGTAGGGACTCCTGGGGAAGTTGAAACTCCCAATGCCAACGCACCGGAGCCAGTCTTTACCAGCAGGGCATCATTATGGCCGTGATAACAACCTTCAAACTTGACTATTTTGTCACGATTAGCAAATCCTCTAGCAAGCCTTATTGCGCTCATGGTTGCTTCAGTTCCGGAGTTCACCATACGGACTTTTTCAATGCTCGGCATTAGTGCACATACTTTCTCTGCAAGTTTAATTTCGAGTTCAGTAGGAGCTCCAAAACTCAAACCAAGTTCAGCAGTTTCCTTTACGTTAGCTATGACATCAGGGTGGGCATGTCCAAGTATCATTGGCCCCCACGAGCCTACATAGTCGATATACTTTTTTCCTGCACTATCATAAACATAGGCGCCTTGTCCTTTTGCAATGAAAACTGGATCTCCACCAACTGACTTAAAGGCCCTTACCGGAGAATTTACACCGCCAGGAATAACTTTTTTTGCTTGATCAAATAGAGAGCCCATAAATAAACCTTAAAATTAACGTTACTGAAATAATTGATTTAGTTTTGTTATTACGTGATTTTGATCTTCATCAAGATAAAGATGACTAACTACCGCAAGCATATCCGCGCCTGCCTCGACCAGGGCACCACCGTTTTCGTGAGTGATACCGCCAATTACTACAATAGGAATACAAATTTCATTTTTTGCTCTGATTAACAGATCAATATTGGCTTTAGTAGTGTTGTCTTTTGTTGTAGTGGGGAAGAAAGCACCAAAAGTAATATAATCAGCACCCATATCTTGCACAGTCAAAGCATAATTAAAATCATCGTAGCAGGAAACACCAATAATTGCCTCATCACCTAAAAGTTCCCGTGTTTCAGCGAAACCAAAATCATCTTTGCCAATGTGTACCCCATCAGCTGAAATTGCTAAGGTAAGTTCTATATCATCGTTAATGATGAACGTGGTGTTAAATCGTCTGCACAGTTCCTGCAATAATGTAGCTCTCTGGTAGCGTTTGAAAATATCCTTCGATTTATCCCGGTATTGTAAGATTCTGGTACCAGTATCAAGGATTCGTTCTGTTTTAAGCAGTAGCTCATCAATATATAAATTTTCACAATCAGTGATGGCATACACGCCTCGGTTTAGTTCGACTTTCATATAGTCGTGATTCTATCTGATATAAAAGAAACGATTGGGATGTTTTTGCGCAGAGCCTAGTGTAAAGCTCGATTTCAAGCAATTCCATGTAAAATCCTGAGCTTTTTCTATAGCAGACTTGATCTCAATTCCTCTTGCAAGGTTAGCAGCTATACTGGAGGATAAAGTACAGCCTGAGCCATGATATTTGCCAGGCAATCTTTCCCATTCATAGGTTTCTGGATCTTTATTCTGGCTAAAGAAGATATTATTAACCGTTGGCGTATCTTCATCAGCGCCGGTTATTAATATATGCTCGCAACCTAGCCGGTACAATTTCTCAACTGCTTGTTCTATATCATTCGTTTTAGTTAAGCTTAGCGCCTCGTTAACATTAGGTGTAAGCACTGTCGCCAATGTAAACAACTTATCCATCATAATTGTCGTCAACTCTACATCAGTAACATCTACTCCTACTCCTGCTACAAGAATAGGATCCAGGACTACCGGTATGCTTTCCAGTGCTGTTAATTTTATAGCAATAACTTCAGCGAGTCTGGCGTCACCAATTAAACCGATTTTACATGCGTGAATAGTTGTTTCAGATAGAAGTAATTCTGTTTGACGCATAAATTCTTCTGATCTTTGTGGGATCAAGTCTTCAAATCTGGCGGTATTCTGTGCTGTTAAAACGGTGACAATTGACACACAACAACAACCCTGTTGATTTACGCTTTCAATATCTGCTTGTACTCCAGCAGCGCCAGTAGGATCGTGTCCGGAAAATGTGAGGACGACAGGTTTAGTTTTTAACGAGGTTTGCATGATCATAATTTGCTTGTGATTATACTGCATACTTGCATTTGGAAATATTCCTGTTTTTACTAGATGAATGGATATCGCTGTGAAGTAATACCAAAGTGTTATCTGTTGTTACGTCTTAAATGATAAAAAGTAAGAATATTTAGTGAATTACTCCGAAACATAAAAGGGAAAATGTGCCTCTTCAGAGGTATTGTTAGTTAGTGATGTGGGCAAAGAGAAATTCTTGTTGGTGGTGGTAGCGGAGGTTAAGTTCTAATAAATCCTGAAATAATATTTTTTATAAAATTCAAAAAATCAATTTAGATGGTAAGGCAGAAAATGGAACAAGAGCTAGCTTTGTTACAAAATATAATCAATGCGACCAGCAAGTTTGTTATGAACTATAGCTTTCAACTGCTTGGCGCATTAATTATTTTGATTGTTGGTTGTGTTGGGTCTGGCCGGTGCCATCGTATTGTGTTCAAACTCTACGAAAAGGCTATACTCGATATAACTATTTCAAAATTCTTTGCTAATTTGGTGAAGATTATTGTACTGGACTTTGTTTTTGTAATTGCAGTAGGCAAATTCGGTACCAGTGTTGCGCCGTTTATTGCAGCATCTGGCGCCGTAGCCTTTGGTGGTACTTTGACGTTTCTAAGGACTACTATCTAATTTTGGGACAGGTCTTTCGATCATTTTAACCAGACCATTTGTAGTAGGTGATACTATCAAGGTTCAAGGGGTTTTGTGCTGGTATAGTAGAAGAAATTGAGCTGACATATACGCAGCTTAGCACGGAAGATGGCAAGCCAATTACTATACCGAATAAGCATATAGCTGGAGAAGTGATCCACAATTCAAATAAGAACCTACTTGTAGGTAAACTCAACAGTTGGGGTTAGCTATGACAGTGATCCTGACAAGGCAATTGAAGTTATTAATAATGTCTTAAACAAATTCGAGCAAGTTGATAGCGAGCGGTCTCCACAGATAGGGGTACAGAAGTTTGCAGAATCTGCCATTTTACTAGCATATAGATATTGGGTTCTGACAAAAGACTGTAACCAGATTCAGTTCGAGGTGAACAGGGAAATTTTTCTTAATTTTAGAAAAGAAAATATAAATATTCCTTTCCCGCAACACGATATACGGCTAGTTCAAGAAACCGCGAAACTTGATGGTGCTTGAGTAAACACTTAACTCTTTACTGGTTTTTGATGTAAATCAGAAATTAGAAGGGTTTGAGTACGGCAAGCAACATAATAGCAATTAAAAAAACTACTGGGAACTCATTAAACCAGCGTAACCAGATATGACTGCGTTGGTTACGATCATGTTTAAAATTTTTTAACAGCTTGCCGCAGTAAATATGATAAATAACCAGAAGTATGATCAGTGTTAATTTTATATGGATCCACAACTGCCCCAAGTACGGTACAAAAAAACCATACAAGTAGAAGGTCCAGGTTCCAAATACTAAGGTAAATATCCCAGCAGGTGTTGTGATACCAAAATACAGTTTCCTTTCCATAACTTTAAATCGATCTATGCTTATATCATCCTCACTCATTGCGTGATAGACAAATAATCTGGGCAGGTAAAACAATCCCGCAAACCAGGCAACCATAAATACGAGATGTAAAGCTTTAAACCAAAGCATAAATTCAGGTTATTTGTAGAAAATTCTTCTTCCGTAACTCTAAATCAATATCACCAGTATGTCGATAATGAATTTTATTAAGCAGACCAATCAAGAAAGTAGTGAACATCAAACTTACAACGATAAAGGTACGGAAGGTACCGGTATTAATTAAGTACTAGAATTGGTGATCCAAGCTGAAGCAATATTAAATATCTTGTTTTAACGCTTTCCTAAGCCTAGATCAGACTTTATCATTTCACTTTAATTTTAGCAGATATGTTTACTTACCAGATTGGGCGGTCATAAATGATAAATGTTGGTGTTATTGGTGCTAGCGGATATGCTGGAGTAGAGTTATTACGTATTCTTGATGGCCACTCTCAAGTTAATCTGATAGTAGCAACTTCTGCTAAAGAGAATGGCAGGGTTGTTGCCGATTTATTTCCTGGCTTACGTAATAAAGAACTCGTCTTTCGACCCCATGATTCAGAGCAGGTCTTTGATTGTGAATTGGTGTTTTTTGCTACACCGAATGCAACTGCAATGCATCAGGTACCTAAGTTACTCGAAGCCGGAGTAAAGGTCGTAGATTTATCGGCAGATTTTCGTTTGAAGGATCTTACGGAATGGGCGTTTTGGTATGGACAAGAACATGCTTGTCCGGAATTATTGAACGAAGCTATTTACGGCTTGCCGGAAGTAAATCGTGCTGAAATTAGGAATGCACGATTAGTTGCAAACCCGGGGTGTTACCCAACCGCGATACAGCTGGGCTTTTTACCCCTGCTGGAAAACGACATTATTAATCCATCACTACTGATTGCTGATGCAAAGTCCGGTGTTAGCGGGGCAGGCCGTAAGGCTTCGCTTGCAACTCAGTATTGCAAAGTTAACGATTCGTTCAAAGCATATTCAGTCGGAGGACATCGACATCTTCCTGAGATTAAACAAGGATTAAACAAGATATGCAGCAGCAGATTTGAGCTGGTGTTTGTCCCTCATCTTGCTCCAATGAGCAGGGGTATTCACGCAACACTTTACGCTACTCTCGCTATTCCTGAGGTGGATTTACAGGCTGTCTTTGAAAAAAGGTATAAGAATGAGCCATTTGTTAATATCTTAGCGGCAGGCAGCCACCCGGAAACTCATAACGTTCGCGGCGGGAATTGTTGTCAACTAGCGGTTCACCGACCGCAGGACGGAGATACAGTAGTCGTACTTGCAGTAGAAGATAATCTGGTCAAAGGAGCCGCTGGGCAGGCGATACAGAATATGAATATTATGTTTGGGTTTGAGGAAATTACGGGTCTCACGGCATCTGCGGTTTACCCTTGATCTAACGCAATAGATTAAAAATTACTTTTATCCAGCATATGTCGCTGTTAACAGTTAAAAGATATCGCCCCATACAGTGGTCTCTCGCTATTATCATTAGCAGTATGTTGCTTGCTATGGTTACGTGGCTCATACTTGATAAAAGTCATTGGTCTGTCATTCGCGATCGCATAAGCTCGAATCAAGAATTCAAGAGATTGTGGAGCAAAAATAAAGAGTTAGAAGCTGAAAATGAACGATTAAGTGGACATGTTATAATGTTAGAAACCATGACACAATTTGACAAAGAAACCATCGTTTTGGTTCAGAATAATGTAAAAGAGATGCAGGACAAGGTTTTTAGACTGAAGCAAGAGCTGGAATTCTATCAAAGAATTATGAATTCCATGCGTGAGGATCAAGGTTTAAATATTCATGATATTCATATTGAATCTTTAAACTATCAGCAAAATTATTATTTAAATCTGGTATTAACTAATGTGGCAAAAGGTACTAGTATTGTTTCCTGTGTCATGGATATATCGATTGAAGGGCAAAGGAACGGTAAAATAAGCTATTTAAAATTACAGGATATAACACTAGATGAATCACTTGAATTGAAGTTTAGCTTCAGAAATTTTCTACATTTTGAGACCAACCTGAGATTGCCGAAAGGATTTGTTCCAAGTAATGTCAATATCGTGCTTATACCGAAAGGAGGAACGCAGTCCATGGTTATAAAAGTATTTGATTGGCCTAATTCTGATAGTCAGGAGATAAAGTAATATGTGGGGTAATAAACGTAAAAAAAGAGCCACTAATATTAATACATTGATCAGCCAGCATACTAAATTATTTGGCGATATTAAGTTTACAGGCGGATTACATATTGATGGGACCATAAAGGGAAATGTAATTGCTGAGAACGATAGCGGTTTACTGCTCTCCTTGAGTGAACAAGGAACTATTGAAGGTGAAGTAAATGTACCATATGTCATAATCAATGGCGTGGTGAACGGCGATGTTCATGGAAGTGAACATGTTGAACTTTCATCCAAGGCCAGAGTTACAGGAAATGTCTATTACAGCTTGATCGAAATGGCTATTGGTGCAGAAGTGAATGGAAAACTTATTCATACACCTGTGCCTGCCGAATCAACCGCTAGCTTACCTGTGCCTGCCGAATCAACCGCTAGCTTACCTGTGCCTGCCGAATCAACCGCTAGCTTACCTGTGCCTGTCGAATCAACCACTAGCTTAAACAAATTGGAAATCGATCATCTCGAAGTAGATTAATATTATACTTGTCTAAATTACTTGGTTTTTTGTCTTGATAACGTTATATTGTTCGGCTCAAGTTAATGGTTGGGATACGTTGGTATGCAAGAAGTAGCTGAAGCACCATCCGATCCCCTGATCTTTACCGATGCTGCAGTAGCAAAGGTGAGGAAGCTTATTGAGGATGAGGATAACCAAGATTTGATGTTGCGTGTATATATCACCGGCGGTGGTTGTTCTGGGTTTCAGTACGGTTTTAGTTTCGAAGAGAACATAACAGATGGCGATACAATTATTGAAAAAAAAAAGGTGAAATTACTCGTCGATCCAATGAGTTTTCAATATCTTACCGGAGCTGAGATTGACTATAGTGAAGGACTGGAAGGTGCTCAATTTGTAATTCGCAATCCAAATGCCAAGACTACCTGCGGTTGTGGTTCTTCATTTTCTGCCTAATAATTACTCCCCTGATTCATCGTTGAAAAAGCTATAACCTGTTAAATTTACTTGCTAGTCACTGAATGTATTGAGAGACGGTTATAGAATGTAATCTGACACTACCAAATTAAAGCTCATTCAGCGACAGCCCCAGGATGATTAATGCAAACAGGTACATAAAGATACCGATTTCCAGTTGAAATTATCCAATATACAATATGGCTTTATTATCGATTTAGTTTGAGTCATCGAGATACTAAAGACTTATTGGATCAACGTGGGATTATAGTTAGCTATGAGTCAATTCGGCCATAGTGCAATAGACTTAGTTCTAGCT
>Ga0056107_100055_pt1 | contig 20926 bp, 22 predicted proteins | sample WorMetcrassitun2_FD_77006 | JGI IMG/M metagenome (GOLD analysis project Ga0056107, IMG submission 77006) | Marine gutless worms symbiont microbial communities from Max Planck institute for Marine Microbiology, Germany - Olavius crassitunicatus.2 ...
AGCTGAGCTATCTCATCAGCCGACTAGGGCAAGGGAGCGGGGATGCGAGGGTTTAAGTCAGCGAAACAGGCACAGCGATTCTTGTCGGTTCAATCTGGATCGTCATCTGGTGCGTGCTGAGACTTATCGATTTCTAAGAATGCGTTCCTTTGCTTGTTGGGAAAATGCAGCAATGACCTAGGTTGATATCAAGTAGGTTTTAGTAGTTCAAGGGAGTTAACTTGGCAATGCCCTTTTTTGTATTTGTTATTTTCTCTCCTAAGCGGATAAAACCTGGAACCCACATTGACTTCAGTTGTAAAGAAGTTCCACATGTTCTTTTACTACCATCTGCTATGTCCATTCACTTATCATTACATCTGAAATCAAGATGCTGGACCACCTAATTGCTTTATCTTCTTTGGATAGTTCGCGTGACGAAACGATCACAGGATTTTCAAAAGAGGAAAAATCCTCCAATGACCTTGCATCTATAGCGGCATATATTGAATCATCATTATAGAATTTGGTAAAAGTTAATATGCCACATGAGCCACAAATTGAAAATTCTACCACACTGGAATCCTCAGTATAAGAAATTATTTTATTCTGATTTTTTATCTTTATATCTAAAGACCCATTTGGATCAGAAATATAAGAAGCAGCAAATTTTAGGCAAAAATCACAAGCACAAGCACGGGGTTCCAGATCGACACAGGGAATGATACTACAAAAAGTTAGAGTTATATCTCCACAATGACAGCCACCTGAGTAAATATGTTTATTCATGCTTCAACATTTTTCTACACTCACAAACTGTACTAAGCTCGTTCTAGTTTTTGGCTTATGTTTGTGCTCTTCTCCATCAGGAATAAACAAGACATCACCTATTTTATAGGATTCAATATCTATTTCTCCTTCAATCATATAACCCTTCAAGTATCAATCTGGATGCTCAAACTCTCCTGCAATCTCAATTAGTCTTGCACACTCATCGTTTTTGACAAAAATCTTATAGTGCATTCCTTTTTTTGCCTCTATCAATTCCAATTTATTAAATTGTATTTTGTAGTTTATTCTTCATTTTCCAATAAAAATTTAATACTAAACTCAGGGGTAGGCATTAGCCTAATTACCAGAACGATTGCCTGGACAAGTTACGATGTCGGAGCAACACATGTTTTCTTTAGCAGGTATTCTAATGCTTCTCACAGCTTTGCATGACGAAAAACATAGCCGCTGTCCACGAGCTTCTTGGGCAGCACTCGGGTACTGGCCAGCAATAGCTCATCAGCCGCTTCACCGAACGCCAGTCGAGCTACAATTGTTAGCATTGGAAAAACGTCGGACGATGCAAAGTTCGTCCCAGAGTCTTTGTGAATTCAAGATTACTAACGAACTTCGGTGTCACTAGACTGACTGGACCTCGCATGAGTGGTAAAGTCATCGTGACTTTTACCCTACAATATCAGAGTATGGTTGATCACCTGGTTGTCCTGAATGTAACATCGGCATTCTACCAGAATGATTTTAAGTTTTTGATTGATTTTATGCTAAGACTTCCACTGAAAGAGCTATTCAACCGCAAACAAGCGAGCTCTATTCTATCAGCAGATATTCCCGATGATCCGTTACGATTGTTTCTGATACAAAATCTTGTGCCACGAGATGATGGATATCGCTGGCGGATTAACTTATAAACTATTCAAGATAGTTTATTTGAGATAAGTGGCTTTCCTGCTCCGTCATCAGTCAATATTTACCAGGGGAAAACACTATTTCTTAGCGGAGAAAACTGCGAAGAAAGCTCCGATCATATTACGTCGCAGCATCACCCAATAATTAAGCAATACTTTTCGAATGCCTTGATTCATACTGCCAAAGATGCTGGACACTGGCTACACGCAGATCAACCGAACAAGGTACTGGAAAAGATTATTTCCTTTTTTGATGAGAAGGAAACTGATGAACCTGCTTCATTGTTATACCGAAGTTAGTGTATAGAGTTAACTCTTTCATCCTTATATATCCACTTACACATATTACGAGTATTGATTTACGCTTCCCACATCCCGGCTAAGCGGATACAATAGTCCCACGTATTTTTAATGCAACCGCAATGAATCAATACTCAAAAGTCGTGCTGGCCTACTCTGGAGGTCTTGATACATCTATTATCCTGAAATGGCTACAGCATCAATATGATTGTGAAGTGATCACATTCACAGCTGACATTGGCCAGGAAGAGGGAGTTGAATCAGCACGTGAAAAAGCCAAGGCCAGGGGGATCAAGCAAATCTTTATTGAAGATCTGACAGAAGAGTTTGCAAGAGATTTTGTTTATCCCATGTTCCGCGCCAATGCTATTTACGAAGGGGAATATCTCCTGGGGACTTCCATTGCTCGACCTTTGATTGTAAAACGCCTGGTGGAGATCGCTGCAGAAACAGGTACCGATACCATTTCTCATGGTGCTACCGGTAAGGGTAATGACCAGATTCGCTTTGAGCTTGGTGCTTATGCCCTGTCTCCCGATATCAAGGTGATTGCTCCCTGGCGAGAGTGGGATCTAAATTCCAGGGAAAAACTACTGATCTATGCTGAGCAAAACAATATTCCTATTGAGGGTAAGCGTAAGGGTGTTTCTATCTACTCAATGGATGCCAACTTGCTGCATATTTCCTATGAAGGCGGTATTCTTGAAGATCCCTGGTCAGAACCTGAGGAAGATATGTGGCGTTGGTCGGTTTCACCGGAACAGGCGCCTGACGAAGCTGAGTTTATTGAACTTGGATATGCTCGTGGTGACATTGTATCTGTTAACAAAGAGACACTATCTCCTGCAAAGGTTCTCGCGCGCTTAAATCAAATCTGCGGCAAGCATGGTATTGGCCGTTCTGATATTGTTGAGAATCGCTATGTCGGCATGAAGTCTCGCGGATGTTACGAGACTCCAGGTGGTACCATTATGTTAAAAGCACACCGGGCAATGGAATCACTGACTCTGGATCGGGAAGTCGCCCATTTAAAAGATGATCTGATGCCACGCTATGCCAGCCTGATCTATAATGGTTATTGGTGGAGTCCAGAACGCGAAGCTCTACAGACTTTGATTGATCAAACTCAAATTACTGTAAACGGTACTATTCGCTTGAAACTGTATAAAGGAAATGTGATCGTCGCAGGACGTCAATCTGAAAGCGACAGTTTATTTAATGAAAAAATCGCAACATTTGAGGATGATGCCGGTGCATACAATCAACAGGATGCTGAAGGTTTTATCAAACTCAATGCACTACGTCTAAGATTATTGAACAAAGCTAAGAAATAGTCATTCTAATTAAATTTGTTTGTCTTCATTGGCAGGTGGGAATAGTTTATCCAGGGGTTCGGAAATACCTCTGTCGTTTACCGCACGACAATGATGACGCTTCAGTTGATGTGGTAATTTAACTCCGCAAGAGTGAGCAATGATGCCAACTTCCTTCATCATGTTTTTCGCATAGTGCATTACACGAAAAGCCTTATCCTCAGGAGCCAAACCTCTTTGTAATTGCTCGTTATGAGTAGCTATGCCAGTTGGACAATTATTCTTATTGCATTGCAGTGCCTGAATACACCCCAATGAAAACATAAAGCCACGTGCGGAATTGACAAAATCAGTGCCCATACATAATGCCCAGGCGACATCCGTCGGGGTAACAAGTTTACCCGAGGCGATGACCTTTATGCGCTCACGCAAGCCGTGTTCATCCAGTTTATCTATTAACATAGGTAAACTCTCCCTTAGAGGCAAGCCAACACTATCCATTAATGGCATGGGGGCAGCGCCCGCACCACCTTCTGAACTATCCACGGTAATGAAATCAGGTGCTGACTCCATTCCTCTTAGAAGTATCTCTTCAAACATTGCGTCCAGCCAGACATTGGTTCCAATAACAACCTTAAATCCCACTGGTTTTCCCGTTACATGCTTAATACTTTCTATTGTATTCAGTAACTCTGTATTATTATTTATGTCCAGGTGACGATTTGGGCTTATAGAATCCTGTCCTTCTTGAATACCTCTAATTTTAGCTATCTCACCAGTGACCTTGGCTCCAGGCAAAATCCCACCTTTCCCTGGCTTTGCTCCCTGGCTCAACTTGAGCTCAAACATTTTCACCTGATCGTGGTTTGCTATTTCAATCAGCCTCTCCTTACTTAAATTACCATCCTTATCCCTGACTCCATATTTAGCTGTACCAATTTGGAAGACAATATCAGCGCCTCCCTCCAGGTGGTAGGGTGATAGCCCCCCTTCACCAGTATTTAACCAACAGCCAGCCAACTTTGCTCCATGTGACAATGCTAAAACAGCCGGCCTGGAAATGGCTCCATAGCTCATGGCAGAAATATTAAAAATTGAAGTAGCGGAATAGGGACTACGCGAATAAGGCCCAATCGTAACAGACTCTGATTCAATACCATCCTTATCTAGAGTTGGATATGGACAATTAATAAATAGTACAGTTCCTGCTGGCTTAAGATCCCTTGTTGATCCAAAGGCAATGGTATTGTCCAGATTCTTTGCGGCTCGATATGCCCAGGAACGCTGTGCACGATTGAATGGCATTTCCTCACGGTCCATGGCAAAAAAAAACTGCCTGAAAAACTCACCTAAATGCTCGAACAAATATCGAAATCGACCTATAACCGGATAATTTCTCCTGATAGCATGTTTCGTTTGTCTTACATCTATGACATACAAAATAAGTATCAGAAGGACCAGTAAACCAACAAGGAATATGAAAGTCGCTGCCGTTAATTCAAGAGTAGTCAGAAGGAAAGATTGTATTTGCTCAGACATTTATTTTGTCAACACTGTCAATTTAGAGGCTTTACTATGTCAGGGAATATCAGGATCAGCAAGAGCCAGCTTATGGACTTCAAATATTTTATTACTTACAATTGGGTGAACTTGGAACGACTGTATTCTTCCCGTATTGTAGTAAATCAGAATATTATTATGCTTAGCTTTTATCGCTAAGCTTGTTAGCGATAGTTTATAGCCTCCATTTCATTCAATTTTGGTAAATCTTTGAGTTGCGCAAGAATCAATTCAATGTCTTTTGTGAAAAACATCCCGAAGATTCTTTCCATACTTTCTCTTTCCTCTACCACATATATTTCTAACCAGCGTACGATTTTAGATTTACCAAAACCACAGAAAGTACTTTTTTCTTTACGATAAACAATACCTAGCAGATAGTTATACTTATTAGGTTCTTCCATAATTGAGACCAAACATTCAGTTCCGTTATCAAGATTCTTAACTATAATTTTTGGTTTCGACCAAACATTAGCCATACTCAACTGCTGTATCCATAGAAATGAAGTAAATTCCTGAATAACTTTTTCAAAGTCTACTGAGCCTTTCTCACCATATTGATCGAAATTGTGGCTAGCTAATTGTATGCTACAGGTAAAGTTTTTTGACATGCTATTTCCAGTGAGAAATATGAATATTAGTGATATAGATAGATTTTTTCACGGTGTTAATTACTAGCTAATAAATTCATCTGCTCCACCAATTAGACTCGATTCAATCGTTTTATTTGCCCCAGCCATTCAAGGAACCAATATCTACAATGAAAGGCCAGATATCACTGACCAAATTATAAGAATAATGTAGGCAATAAATACAAGCTAAAATTGCATCTTACAAGCTTCACTAGCTTCCTCAAATGCATAGAATTTTAAGAACATCAGAATAGTGTGATAAAAGAGATCTTTCACCTAATTGCTATTACAGAAAGTCTAGCATTCGTGATTACATGTGCGTGTTTTGTCATGCGCTATCGTGGAATGCATTTTTAGGATTCATTTAAGAAATTCTTACGATCGGTGATAGTTTCTTCTATAAGCTTTTTAGTTCGCTACTCTCAACATCTTTCAGGGTATATATCTTAATATGACGGAGCCGTTTTCCGATGCCTTCCAGTAGACCGCTCGCGTCTGTGGCAGATGCCCCATGATAAAAGCCAAGGTTTACATGATTGGTTTGTGACGCAATATAAACATGGCGTTCAGTCGTTTTCTTTGGGCCTACTCCATAGCTCGCTATTTTTTGTTTTTTTCCAGATAACTTCAACATTTGCTGGATGGGATCCAACGATTATTTTTCGAAGAGCTCTACAAATAGATCTTAATTCTGGTTTTACGACTACCATTAATTCATTGAAAGAACAGTACTCTGTAGTATTTCCCATTGGTATTCCTCGCAAGCCTAACGGCACAGTACTCACTTGATGTGTTGTTAGCAATGCTCATCGTATAGTGTCTTGTTATGGTTTTTCTCCCGCCTGCCATTTTAGCCATGCAACAGCATTTTCCCTTTTCGTAAAAATGACTACCTTCCATCCCTGGTTGAGGCAAGCAGTTTGATAAAACTCGATATCAACTCTCGCCTCTTGAGAAAGTGGCCCAACAATAGCGATATATATCGAGCGTATGAGCTTTTCTTCATATCTAGCAGGAGACTGGAAAAGGTGTATTAGAGAGAGAACCTTCATAATCAATTATATCAATGAGGAACCGACGGGAGTCATTCTCATTGGCCAGAGCGATCGTTTGTTCTTCCTCCGTTTCGAGGTCTTCTGCTGTCACTTTTCCCTTATAAGTAGTTACGACAAAGTCTGACTCAGGATCGTAATATGCTGTCAAGAGCATCATCTATCTCTTTTAAGCTTAACGTTCAGAGTAAAGCGCTTCACTTTTGACACGTCTGATAGGCATTTGTCTCACCTAAGAATGAACCACTATTCTCTGAATACTTAGATTTCCATTCACTGCAATTAAAAAGCTCTTTTTCCTTCTCAGGCATAGACGCTGTCCACCCAATGATGTCAGCATTTACGATGGAGCTTGTCATGTAATCCATTTCTTGAGAAGAGCACAGAGTCATTAATACTCTTGGCGCTCTAGATGATTTCCTCACTTCAATAGTCAGCACATTTTTTTCTTTGTAGATCACTCACAACTATGAATAAATCTGTATCAATCACATTAGAACACGACACACAAAAAGAAACAGCTAAGAAACATAAGATGTATCTTAGAGTACGCATGATGTCTAACTTGTCGATAAACAGATCACGTATTTCCACTTATTTCTCTTATATAAATACACCTAACTGGCTAATTTATCTAGATTTATTATGTAAATGGAGAATGATCATGGTTCAAATCAGTGCAGTCTTTCATGCTTTATTCTCCATGCTTCCCATCAACTATAAAATTAATTTTAGGATTTTTTGAACTACATATCACAATATCCGAATAACTGGTTTGTAATGTACGATTAAATTACTTCGATCTATATTACGTTTTCTTCACCCAAGGGGCCAGGAAATCAATTCCAATCGATAGATGAAGTGTCTACCAGTATAGGTGAGAATTTTTGCTACTAATCTTTTGGACGCATATAGGGGAACAGGATGACATCTCTTATTGATGACGAATCAGTTAATAACATGACTAACCTGTCGATCCCAATTCCTTCTCCGGCAGTAGGTGGCATTCCATATTCCAGAGCAGTAATGTAATCAGAATCATAGTGCATCGCCTCCTCATCCCCAGCTTCCTTGTCTTTAACCTGTTGGCGGAATCGTTCTGCCTGATCTTCGGGATCATTTAGCTCGGAGAAACCATTAGCAATCTCTTTACCTCCAATAAAAAACTCGAAACGATCAGCAACAAGAGGATCAGAATCACTTCTACGTGCTAGCGGTGAGACTTCCGTAGGAAAGCCTGTTATTAAGCAGGGCCCCTTCAACTTTGCCTCAACAGTTTTTTCAAATATCTCCAACTGTAATCTTCCCTGGCCATAATGATCTTTGTGGGATATTTCCAGTCTGTCTGCCAGACTTCGAATACTTTCTAATGATTCAAGGTCGGATCTATTGATAGCTTCATTATAATTCAGAATAGATTCAACTAAACTCATTCTCTTAAACGTGTCGCTAAAATCGTATTGCTCGCCTTGATATTCAACTATGTAGGTACCGGTAAGCTGATGTACCAATTTGCGTATCATATCTTCAGTCTTGTCGATTAAATCATTATAGTCTGCATAGGCCTGGTAGAATTCAAGCATAGTAAATTCGGAGTTGTGCCTAGGTGACAGGCCTTCATTACGAAAACTACGATTGATTTCAAAAACCCTTTCTAGGCCGCCAACGATTAATCTTTTTAGATACAGCTCAGGGGCAATACGAAGATATAGCTCCATATCCATGGAGTTATGGAATGTGACAAAGGGCCTGGCGGTGGCACCACCGGGAATTGGATGCATCATGGGTGTTTCCACTTCTATGTATTCATCCTCCTTAAGGTAATCACGAATAAAATCGATTACTTGCGATCGGATCGCAAAAGTATTGCGGACATCTTCGTTAAAAATAAGATCTAAATAGCGTTGGCGATGTCTGGTCTCATGATCAGTGAGGCCATGAAATTTTTCAGGCAATGGTCTGAGCGATTTAGTCAATAAATGCAGGTTTTCCACTTCAATGGAGAGCTCACCCTTATTTGTTTTGAACATCTTTCCCTCTGCGCCAATGATATCCCCTATATCCCAATGTTTAAATTTCACATAGACGCCATCAGGCAATTCATCTTGTCTGATGTATAGCTGTATTTGGCCTGACATATCATGGATATGTGCAAATGACGCCTTACCCATCATCCTTCGTGTCATCATCCTCCCCGCTACTTTCACGCTAATCGACTTCGATGCCAGAGATTCTTTATCAAACTCTTCATAAAGCTCATACAAATTGGCGGCGAGTTCACTACGCTTGAAGGTATTTGGAAACGCATTACCCTGCTCACGTAGTTTTTCCAGTTTGGCCCGACGTTGGCTCAATAAATTATTGTCGTTATCGCTTGTCATACCTAAGTTGTCATTATGCTAGTTGTTATTTTTTAGTCATTACATATTTTCGTTAGTCACTAGGCATTATTGAACATTGATAAGCGGCCCATACCCATTACAAGCCTGCCTTGAGGCTTGCTTCAATAAATTTATCCAGATCACCGTCAAGTACCGATGTTGTGTTGCCTGTTCCTACACCTGTACGTAAATCTTTAATACGTGATTGATCAAGAACATAGGACCTGATCTGACTCCCCCAGCCAATATCTGTTTTTGTATCTTTCAATTCCTGTTTATCTGCACTCCTTTTTAACATCTCCATTTCATACAATTTAGCACGTAATTGCTTCATTGCATGATCTTTATTTTTATGTTGTGAGCGGTCATTTTGACACTGTACGACAATTTTACTTGGTATATGTGTTAAACGCACCGCTGACTCAGTTTTGTTAACATGCTGACCACCAGCACCACTGGCACGATATGTATCCACACGTAAATCAGCCGGATTGATCTCAATATCAATGTCATCATCTATCTCAGGTGATACAAATATCGACGCAAATGAAGTATGCCTTCTGTTGCCGGAATCAAACGGTGATTTTCGTACAAGCCGGTGAACCCCGGCCTCCGTTCGCAGCCATCCAAAAGCATGGTCTCCAATAAATCGTATAGCTGCACTCTTAATTCCCGCAACATCTCCTGAGGAGACTTCCATTAACTCCGTTTTAAATTCATGTTGCTCACCCCAGCGTAAGTACATACGCAACAACATTTCTGCCCAATCTTGTGCTTCGGTTCCACCTGATCCGGACTGAATATCCACAAAGGCATTGTTTGGATCCATTTTATTGGAAAACATTCGATGAAATTCCAACTTATCTAACTGCTTGCTCAAGTGTTGCAACTCACTATTAACCTCCTGCATTAGATCCTCATTGTTTTCTTCCCGGATAAGTTCTAATAACTCCTCAGCATCACTCAATTCACTGCATAAGAAGACTATGGTATTGATTACTTTTTCTAATGATACGCGTTCTTTGCCTAAAGCTTGCGCTTTTTTAGGATTCTCCCATACTTTCGGATCCTCTAACTCCCTATTTATCTCGACCAGGCGTTCCGATTTGGCATCGTATTCAAAGATACCCCTTAGAGCTTTGATCCGCCATTGCATATCTTTGATCAGAGAAATAAATGGATTGATTTCTAACATTTGTACCACAACATATATTTTTAGTGGGGGATATTTTACACGAATGCCTGTGAATGGCATAGTGATTAAGCGCTGTGTCTGGTGCTATGCATGGCGTGAGCAAGAATTTCTATTTAAACTCAAATGGGATATTGCATATCAGTTCTCTGGATCGCTAAGCTATTTTGTTTAAGCAAACTTTACTACTGACTCTGGCCGAGGGTTGATATTTCTCCGCTCAAGCAAAGAGGAAAAATCTTTTGCTGATAGTGGCTTACTGAATAAAAAGTCTTGAACCTGATAACATCCCTTGACCTTTAGAAAAAGTAGTTACTTTTCATTCTCCACTTCTCATTCTCCACTTCCTCAGCAATTACATTTAATCGCAAACTCTTTTCCAAAGCGATGATGACGTTTACGATTGCTGCACCATCAGCATTCGTCGTTATATCCCTGGCAAATGATTTGTCGATGCTAAGGGTAGCTATATTAAACTTCTTCAAGTAACTAAGTGACGAGTATCTCGTACCGAAATTATCTAGCGAAATATTTACTCCATATTCTGCTAATTTATTAAAGATTGATATGCTCGTGTCAATATCATTCATTAGCATACTTTCTGTAATTTCTACACCTATTTTATTTGCTTCAATATTTGCATGTATCGCGGATTCCAGTATCAATTTAGGAACATCAGTTTCCTTAAACTGTCAGGCAGACATGTTAACGGTCATGCATAAATTACTGAAGCCAGTTTCCTCCCAATCTGCAATTTGTTTACAGACTGCTCTGATTGCCCATTCACCAATTGGAATGATCAATCCGGTTTCTTCAGCCAGAAGAATAAACTCTTGAGACGAAACCAGGCTATGTTGCTTATGATTTCAACGGATCAAAGCCTCTGCGCCAATGATTTCTCTTGTACAGATGTCAATTTTTGGTTGATAAAATAAAAGAAACTCATCATTTGCCAGTGCCTTCCCTAATTCTGTTTCCAGTTTCAGACGTTTACTTATTTTTTCATTCATCCCTGCTATATAAAACTGAAAACCATTGTGACCATACTCCTTGGCACGATGCATAGCCACTTCCGTGCTCCGTATAGCCACTTTCGTGCTCCGTATTAAATTATTATCCCCTGCATTGTCTATGGGATAGATTGCGATACCAATGCTTGTTGTTATGTATACATCTTGACCTTCCAGAATAAAAACCTCTTTCATGTGATTAAGTATTTTTTGCTACTACCGCTGCGTTATTTACTTGTCCAATATCCTCGGGTGGTGACGGCATACTCATCAACGCCCAATCGCGCAATGGTATCTCCTTCATGTATACATTCCTTTAGCCGTCTGCTCACTTCCATCAGTAATGTATCTTCAGTATCATGTCCAAAGGTATCGTTGATGTTTTTTAACCTGTCCAGACCGATACACATCAATACATCTAGTTTTTCGTTCCTGTTCGCTCGGATCATCGTCCGGCTCAAACGCTCCTTGAATAACACTCTATTAGACAGGTTGGTTAAACTATCATAGCGGGCAAGGCGACTAAGCCCCTGCTCTGCCTGCTTGCGTTCTATTGCATATTCAATTGCCTTGCAAAGTAGAAAACCTCCTCTTTGCCCTTTTACGACATAGTCCTGCACACCCTCACAGACAATTTGCCCAGCCTGCTTTTCACAACTTGTATCGCACAATACAAGAACGGGTAGTGCTGGAGCAACTTCCTAAATTGAGCTAATAATATTTGTCATTAGAATATTAAAATTTTCTTCGCCGACGATTGTAAGCGCTTCTCCAAGATGCCTTTCTATCGTTACTGCAAATTTATCAGGACAATCTCTTGATAATATCTGTACTAACAACTTTACATCTGTTCCATTGTTATTGATCAATAGAATCTTGCTTAACTCTTGTTTATTCGTGTGAAATTAGACTATTGTGCACAAGTGATGTTTACAGCTAGGCAGCTACATATTAATAATTATTTTTACCCTCCTTTAGCGAGTGAAACAAATTTGAATAGGATTTGGCTGATAGTGGTGTGCTTATTAAATATCCCTGTATTCCACTCGTTTTTTGTTGACACAAGTAGTCCATCTGCCGTCTGTTCTCGACGCCTTCTGCAACCACATTTATATCCAGATCCATGGAAAGGCGTATAACCGCTGATGCAATGGCCACATCTGTTGAGTCATTGGTAATATTGCTAATAAAGGAATGGTCGCTTTTAATAGTGTCAAACAAGAATTGCTTTAGGTAGCCAAGAGAACTATATCCAGTGCCAAAGTTGTTGATCACAATGCTAACACCAAGAGTCCTAAGAGAATCAATAGTAGATACACAGCTCGATGCATTGTGTATCAGCAAACTCTCCGTCAACTCCACTTCAAGTAACTCTGGCTCAAGTCCGGTTGTCGATAATATGCTCACTACACTTTCGCCAAGGTTTCCTTGCATGAGTTGTTTGCCCGACAGATTTACGGCTATCGCCTCTGTTGATATACCATCTTGCTATCAGTGTTTTCGCTGTTCGCACACCTCATTCACGATCCAATTGCCAACCTCAAGGATCATGTCGCTCTCTTCTAATAATGGAATAAAAGTTTCGGGTAAAATCAACCCGTGTTTCGGATATTGCCAGCGCAGTAGTGCCTTCATTCCAGTTATATTTCCGCTTTCCAGATTTGTCTTCGGTTGATAATGTAAAATGAACTCATGTTTTTCTAATGCCTAGTGTAGTTCATTCTTCATTTCCAACTGATTGATAGCGTTAGCGTCCATATCTTCAGTATGAAACTGTTATTGGCCCCGACCACTTTTCTTGGCGCTATACATGGCGCTATCAGAATTCTTTAGTAAATCTTCGACGTTGTCTCCGGAGTGTGAATATACAACGATACCGATACTCGATTCGGTGTAAATTGTATGCCCGGACAATTCAAAAGGATCTGCTAGTGCGATGATAATTTTGTTGGCGACAACAGCAGCACAACGATTAATCTTGATACTATCAAGGACAATTGCGAATTCATCACCACCCAATCTTCCAACTGTATCGCTTTTCCTGACAGCCTCAGAAAGACGTTCAGCAACTGAGAACAATAGTTGGCCACCAATTTCATGTCCTACCCCGTCGTTTACTGCCTTAAAATGATCTAGATCGAGATAGAGGACGGTGATAATTTCATCATTTCGTTCGTAGCGAATGATTGCCAGCTGTAGTCTTTCCCTAAATAACGAACGATTTGCCAATCCGGTTAGTTGATCGTGGTTAGCTATATAGCGAATTTGAAATTCCAGCCTTTTCCTCTCGATTGAATAGACTAGAGCCCTGGACAACTGCTGCTTATCAATCTTTCCTTTGAACAAATAATCTTGTGCTCCAGCCTGAACTACTCTGAGCGCGTAACCTTCATCACAACTCTGTCATGACGACGATAGGAATATCCGTGGCCTGTGGTTTCAGTTAACCAATATTTTCCAGCCACTTGCTGTCAGGTAAATCCAAATCCAGTAATACTACATCATATTCACTTCCACACAGATGCCGTATAGCCTTAGTTAAATTATTGACGTTTGTTAAACGATATTGATTGGCATCAGGCTGAGCGAGCATTATTTTAACAAGACAAACATCTCCATGATTGTCTTCAACCATTAAGATGTGTGGCACATTTTGAACTGGCATAAAGATTCCTGTTTTAGATTACATTTACCTGATTGACATTTTCGATCCCGTGTCAACCAAACCACAACGACTATAGTCACTTAACTACATATCGACTTTTAGATATCAAACTTTAGCTAAGTACTTAATTAGCTTCATAAGTTAAACTCTAAGTATGATTAAAGCTTGATAGAAATATGTATGAATGGGAGAAGGTTAAGTGATATTCATCATGCACCCAACAGGTAAGTCAGGAGAAGAAGGATCCGATTTTTGCCTCGAGATACATTCCGGATATCTTATTCTGACTGTATTACAAGTAGCAGAATATAAGGTGATTCATCATAAAGACTCATTTTCTAAACTGTTACTCTCTGTTTAATCAGCCTTTTTAAGACTTATCCTTACTCATTTAACTTTTAGTAATATCTGGGGCAGCTTCGACAGCTTTCTCAATTACCTGTTAAAAAAACTGTAATCCGCTTTTTAGTATCCGGATTTTGAACAAGGTCAAGACTGGTCTCAATCTCCATTTCATACCCCTTCTTACTCTGATCCTGAGCTACTTCAATGCACTTCTTAGCAGCTAGAATAGCTGCTAAGAATAGACCCAGACATAGTTTATCGATTATTCCGTTAACCATTGACGACAGCTCGTCCACTGGTACGACCCACTGCGCCATATCAAGCTCCTAGGCAGTTTTCCCGTCGACAATTTCACAACTTAAAATGATCCGCTTGACAATAGCAGGACCACAAAGCCGAGTGATCCTTTGGATACTCGTCCCTGGCATTAAGTCTAACCGCCCTTCAGATAAGCCAAGCTTAGCCTCAGAAGCTGCCACTCGAAGATCACAAGACGAAGCCAGTTCAAAGCCTCCACCAAGGGCCGCACCACCGATTTCCACTATCGACAATTTAGTCATACTTTCCAAACGATCAAACAGGCGATGAAGGGCCTGCAAATAGCTTTTGTACTTTTCGGAACTTTCGCCATTTTCCATACGCTGCCTGTATTTTTTAAAATCAACACCAGCGCAAAATATTTTCTGGCCACTGCGAATATGTAATATGCTGGTCCGATCATTACCATCTAGTTGATCCAGTATGTTTTCAAATTCAACAAGCTAGCTGTACCCAATAGCATTAGCATGAGGATGGCAAAAGGTCAGGATAGAAACATTATTCCTGTGTGATAACTCAAACATTCGTCCCCCAAAAGTAATTAAACGTGAGAAACTCCAAAAATAAATACTACTCTTCATTTTGCACCAAATTTAAAGGGTCTATATGCTCGACTATCATTTGTAAACTTTTCCTCCCTCTGAATTCATTTACATCTAGCCGATAAGCAAGCTGTACATGATCAACCTCTTCAGGCCAGTCATCATCGAGAGTAAAAAAGGCAATAGCTTCAAAATCATTTTTTACCTCAGGCAGGCTTAGTGACATTTTTAGATGATGTTCACCGACAATTTGCCGATCTGCTAGTTGAAATATACCGTCAAATAATGGTTCCGGAAAATCCTGCCCCCAAGGACCACCAAGATTAATCTCTTCGGCTAGAGACAAGGTGATTTCACTGTCTATCAATTCACCATCACTGAGTAAGCTGCATTGCAAATCTTCTATAGTCAGCTTGCTTTCAACTTCACGTTCAAATGTAAACCTGAATGATTCGAAATCCCTTTCATGGATAGTCAAACCGGCGGCCATTGCATGCCCGCCAAACTTGGTGATCATGCCGGGATTTTGCGTTGAAATGGTATCGAGGGCATTCAAAATATGTAAACCTCCAATGGATCTACCTGAACCCTTTATTAATCCATCACGATCCTGAGCAAAGACAATAACTGGCCGGCGCCATTTATCTTTCATCCTGGAAGCAAGAATACCAACTACGCCCTGGTGCCACTCAGCGTTATAAAGGCACAAACCAAAAGGTAAATCGTCATCGTTCTCCAACTTTTGCATTTCTTCATCAGCAAGCTCTTGCATTCCATGCTGAATATCTCTCCGTTTGAGATTTAAGTCATTCAACTCAGATGCCAATTTGAAGGCCTGTTGTGGATCATCACAAAGCAAACACTCGATCCCCAGAGACATATGAGTAATCCTGCCTGCCGCATTAAGGCGAGGTCCTACAACATAACCAAGGTCACTGGACCTTACCTTGCTATGTGTTCGCTTAGCTACTTGTAACAATGCCTTGATGCCGGGGACACAACAGTCTGAACGAATTCGCGCGAGCCCCTGCGAGACTAAAATACGATTATTAAAATCTAACGGCACAACATCTGCTACCGTTCCAAGTGCTACCAAATCCAGCAACACAGCAAGGTTTGGCTCGGCTATTTCATGTTTTTTAAACCAACCATTCTCCCTGAGTGCTGCTCTTAAAGCTATCAATACATAGAACATCACGCCTACCCCAGCCAGTGATTTGCAGGGAAAACCATCCCCAGATTGATTAGGATTAACAATGGCAGTGGCGTCAGGTAGTTGGGGACCAGGTAGATGGTGGTCAGTAATCAGTATATCTATACCCAGCTTTCTGGCTAACGCAACACCTTCAATACTCGATATCCCATTATCAACAGTAATAATTAGTTCTGGTTTTTGTTCAGCTAGCAATTGCACTATTTCTGGGCTCAAACCATAGTCAAATTCAAATCGGCTTGGTACTATATAATCCAGGTGGTTAGCTCCAAATAGCTTTAATCCTCGTATTGCCAATGCGCAACTAGTTGCGCCATCAGCATCGAAATCAGCAACAATTATTATCTGCTTTTGTTTTTCAAGCATCTTTACTAATAATGGCACCGCTCTATCAATATCTTTTAGTTTTTGGTAAGGCAACAGGCCTCTTAAGGAGTAATCCAGTTCGTCACTACTAGTAATATTTCGCGCACTATAGATTCGGCGAAGAACAGGATGCATGGAGTCGGAAAGCGAGTGCCTAGTCGTGTTTTTTCGACGGATAATAGATGTTGGCATGAGGGGAGATTATGAATAACGAGAGTAATTTTGACACTTTCTTAAGCCTGCCCGGTATACATTTACTAATAGCTGGAAACTTGTCATTTCGGCATAGCGGGACAAACTTACCTGATCCGATATCGCCCTCGGGAAGTATGTATAAATTTATACTTCTTCACTTATGATGACGTCAGGAGTAAATGGTTTAACTACATAGCTAGTGATCCATAGATTAATGACCCCTTTACTTTTTCTTTACTACTATACTTTGTTATCAAGATAAACGGAGTATCTTTTAGACGTTGATTGTTTCACATACCCTCACACAATTTTAGACTATCTAACTCTGACATTTCCCAGTCGCTAACGGCCAAATCAATTTTATTTTGTTCCAGTAATTTTAACATAATTGATCTATCCTTAGCTTCGAGAGGATTGTCAATATCCACAGCAACAAGTGTTGATCTGATCAATTATCGAAGATAAGCTTGTTCGCCAACTACCAGTAATTGTTTTCTTGTTAATTCGGTATTTATTCACATATTGTCAATATGCCCCACTTCACCATTTTTCTAAAAAAACTTGTAGTGATCAGTATTAAAAACCTAAATCTATTTACAATAATGTATTAATGATTTTTGTTTTCTCCAGAATTTAAATATTGAATATTTGGTAAATTGAAATTTTAAACCATCAGCTATAATAATGAGTTCATCCAGATCCCCATTCCGCAAGGCATCAACAAGCAGTGTAAACCAAGTTTCTTCCATTGCATCAAGTTGAGATTGCCAGGCAGAAAAATCTTGATATCGTGATGCCCTGTATATGTCTGTGATAACTGCCAATACCCGTCTCGAGTTATCGGCAATTTGTAAAATTTCTGTAGCAGAATTTGGTAGGCTTGAATGACTGGTTTCAGATAATCTTGCTAAGCCTTGAGCAACTGGATCATTGCCATATAGTTGCGACCAAAGTCTGGGCCTTATATCCGGAAGCTGGCCTATACCCCAGAACCATAAGCTATTAATGCTAAACTTGCTGTTGTTTTCCCTTTGCTGGTTGAATTCACTAGCACGCAAGATCATCTGAACCTCATTCATCAAACTACACCATTGTTGCTTGTCTGGGCCAATGGGCATGAACTTCTGGATATCTCTGCCAACGACCTGATCAATTTCAAATGTTGTTATCTTAGGCAACTCACTAAGCCTTAAATACCAACGGTTTGCTACCGGGATTTCAAATTCCCAACCCTCTGCAGAAAATAACTGTTCCAAAGCCGCAGCCAGTATAATTGCATCGTGCTGGCTCAGCGACACAGTGGATGAATCAATTAGTGTTAGCCCGCCCCTGCCAGCACTGAGATGAACCGGATCCGCCCGCATCCAAATCCCCTGAGGTTGATCAGTATCATCAACCAGACGGCTTAATGCAGCAAGTGGAAGGTCACAACCACCTTCTTTCTGCAATCCAAATAGATCACATAGTTGTATATAGAATGACGATATTTGATATTTGTTTTGCCGGGCCTTTGCGAGCAGTAATTCAAGAGATGGATAACGGGGAACTTTATTTTTTGGCAGACCTCCCAGCAGAAAAATCAAACCAGGAATCAGAAGTGTCAGATTTTGCATAGCACCTCGTAACTCGATTTAAGTTTCAGGATTCCAGTCACAGCAATTTAATTAATATTTATAATTAACAGTTGGTTATACACTATCAGCAAGTTAGTAGCTATGAAGTGTTATCAAGAATTGCCTTCTTTACTTGTTCCAACTCCGCTTCTACTTCTACTACAGGCGCTGTACTTTGTTTAATTGCCGTGTCTGGGTCTTTTAACCCGTGCCCTGTAAGTGTACACACAATACAGCTGTTTTCCGGAATCTTGCGGTTTTTGATGTCTCGAATTGCGCCAGCAACTGAAATAGCCGAAGCAGGTTCGCAAAAGATGCCCTCTTTTTCTGCTAGCAGTTTTTGTGTTGTCAATATTTCCTCATCTGAAAACTCGTCAAACCAACCCTCGGATGCTTTACTGGCATCCATAGCATAATCCCAGGACTGAGGATTTCCGATTCGAATTGCAGTGGCTATTGTCTCTGGTTCATCCACTTTTCTTCCTCGCAAAAAAGGTGCTGCGCCACTGACCTGGTAACCAAGCATTTTTGGGCAGCTATTTACCATAGCCTCATAGCTATATTTATCATCAGGGAAAATACTTGCCAGTGATTTTTTCCCTGCATATTCACTGTAACCCATCCAGTAAGCGCTGATATTACCTGCATTACCTACCGGTAAGCAATGAAAGTCTGGAACTCTGCCTAGTTCGTCAATAATTTCAAAAGCCGCAGTTTTTTGTCCCTGCAAACGAAAAGGGTTTATTGAATTAACTATAACGACGAGGGATTCTTCCGCGACTTCTTTGACCAGTCGCATACCGTCATCAAAATTCCCCTTGATTTGGATAGCCACTGCCCCTTCCATCATGGCCTGGGCAAGTTTACCTAAGGCGATCTTGCCTTCCGGAATGAGCACAAAAGCCGTCATTCCTGCACGCGCAGCGTAGGCAGCGGCTGATGCGGAAGTATTACCCGTTGAGGCACAGATTATCGCCCGGGAACCTTCAGCATGGGCCTGAGTAACTGCCACCGTCATGCCTCGATCCTTGAAAGAACCTGTCGGATTAAGACCTTCATACTTCACGTAGATCTCACTGTCTGTTTTAATAAGTTCAGGAATATTCTGCAATGCTATCAAAGGAGTATTTCCCTCACACAAAGAAATTATCTTTGCATCCTCATTAAGAGGCAATCTGTTTTGATAACGATTGATTAATCCACAATACCTCGAGTCAAACGACATCTTTTCTCTCTCGTTCATAATTAATTAACTAGTTACAGATAGGATATATAGCAACTATTCAGGTGTCGCATCATACATTACTATCGATTATGAACCACGGATATTAAACAGGTATGTTTTGTTTATGTAATTATGGACCAGAACGCAAAGGACATGGAGCAATGCACAATGTAAATCAGTCTTAATTATAAAATCTCCGTATTCCCTATGTCCTTCCAGGATTAAAACCTTCTTCAAGTAAATTTATTTTCCAAAATCAAATGAGAAGCAACAAGTAAATAGTGAAGTGGCATTAATAATTATCGATTAACAAATGACAATTAATAATCATTCGCTACTCCAGCATCTCCATGCGTATGCGCGTGACATTACCATGGATACAATTTAGTTTTTCAATCAAGGAAATTGCCTCATCCATGTTCTTTTCCTGTATGCGCTGGGTTAGAAAAATTACGTGTACATTGCTAAGACCTGGCGCTGGTTCCTTCTGAATAATTGCCTCTATACTAATACCTCGATCACCTAATATTTTAGTAATCAAAGCTAATACACCCGGTCGATCGATAACTTGCATGCGTAAATAATATGCGGTTTCCACTTTTTCAATATTCAGTACATTGGTATCTACCAGTGCATCAGGTTGAAAAGCTAAATGCGGAACACGGTTTTCAGGATCTGTTGTCAAGGCACGAGTAACATCTACCAAATCAGCAACAACTGCCGAGGCCGTCGGGTAAGAACCTGCACCTGCTCCGTAATATAAGGTCGGTCCTACTACATCCCCTTTTACCAATATTGCATTCATTACACCATTAACGTTAGCAATCAATCGACTTTCAGGAATTAATGTCGGGTGGACCCTCATTTCAATCCCTTTATCTGATTTATGAGCAATACCGAGATGCTTTATTCGATAACCTAACTCACCTGCATAAACAACATCCTGTTGCTCAATCCTGCTTATCCCTTCGGTATAGGTTTTATCAAACTGCAGCGGAATACCAAACGCAATTGAACCCAATATTGTAAGTTTGTGAGCAGCATCGATTCCTTCAATATCAAAAGTTGAATCTGCTTCTGCATAACCAAGTGACTGTGCTTCTTTCAACACATCTTCAAAGTTGCGACCTTTTTCTCGCATTTCCGTTAGAATAAAATTACCTGTTCCATTGATAATTCCGGCTAGCCATTCGATCTGGTTAGCAGCAAGACTTTCTCTTACGGCTTTAATAATCGGAATCCCCCCGGCAACGGCAGCCTCAAAAGCTACAGTGACACCTTTTTCCTGTGCCGCAGAAAATATCTGATTGCCATGCATGGCAATCAGA
>Ga0056107_100056_pt1 | contig 20919 bp, 29 predicted proteins | sample WorMetcrassitun2_FD_77006 | JGI IMG/M metagenome (GOLD analysis project Ga0056107, IMG submission 77006) | Marine gutless worms symbiont microbial communities from Max Planck institute for Marine Microbiology, Germany - Olavius crassitunicatus.2 ...
AGAATCGATGTATGATAACGCTCAGTATGCCAACAATAAAGCTGAGCTATCTCATCAGCCGACTAGGGCAAGGGAGCGGGAGATGCGAGGGTTTAAGTCAGTGAAACAGGCACAGCGATTCTTATCGGTTCAATCTGGTGCGTACCGAGACCTATCGATTTCTAAGAATGCGTTTCTTTGCTTGTTGGGAAAATGCAGCAATGACCTAGGTTGATATCAAGCAGGTTTTAGTAGTTCAAGAAAGTTAACTTGGTAATGCCACCGAACCTTCACCATCAAGGTCATCATCAGTAAAATCAGTATTTGTAGTTGTTTGAGCCTGAAGGATTATCGAAGAAACTAAATTGTTAGATTGTATGATTTCATCCGGGACAATTTGTTCTTGCGTAGATGGCGCGTTGTCAACAATTTCTGTAACTACTGATTGGTTCTGCGAATCAATTACGAGATTTTCAAAATCACCATCGGTAACGCTTGATAAGGTAATAGTAAAACTTTCTGTTCCCTTTACAATATCATCGGTAAGTGCGTTAATCGTAGACGATGCGGGATCACTACCTGCGGGTATAACTACGGATGTTACTCCAAAAAAATCTTCACCATCACTCGCAACCCAGGCATAACTTAAATCGATAGTCAGGGGCGGGGGTTATTTGTTATGATACTATCATTATTTAAATCCCTTAAATTGACGGTATATGTATCTGTAATATCTCCTTCTGTCACTGATGAATGTCCGCGCTTATACCTAGCAATGTATGCTGATGGTATCGGTTATCTGAGTTACTGCCAATGCGGTAATATCTAGGTTTTCATAGTTACCTCCATTAGCTGATGAAATTGACATTGTTACACTTCCTACATCAACAACCATATCCTCATCTTCTTCAATCAATACTGAAGCTGTTCCGCCGGTAGAGCCTTCATTAATTGTAATAGTCAGACCATTGCTCAGATTAATCACTAAATCTGATTCCTTAGGGGCATCAGCTACAGTAGCTGTATACGTTACGCCGGCTTCTGTAATGCTCGGTGCTGTAGTTAAACCTATTACTATGTCTGCTCTAGTATCAGTAATTTCTGTTGTAGCCGTTGCTGTTGTATTCAGATTTTCAAAATTACCACCTGTTGCAGAAACAATAATAGTAGTAATACTAGTATCTTCTTTATAAACATCTTCGTCTACGATAATAACACTACTACTTGTCGATGTTGTGCCTTGTTGAATAGTAATCACTGCACCATTACTAAGCATAATCTCAAGATCGGATCCAGTAGGCGGACTATCTACTGTAGCAGTAAAAATAATATTTCCTCCAGCTTCACTTACGCTTGAAGTGGCGACTAAATTTACAATTGTTATATCAGAATCATCCGTAATCATCACAGTCGCCGTATCACTGTCATCCACTAAGGCCGTCGATGCCGATAAACTCACCGTATACGTCTCACCACTGTCCGTGGCCACATCGTCCGTCAAACTATAATCCACCGTATAAGGCCACTCGCTGTCACCGCATCTTCATCCATCACTACATCATCCACCGTCAAAATCGGACTCTCCGCCACCAGTAATACCATCCAAGGTTACCGTGAAACTCTCCACTCCATCCGTGAGTTCATCTGTCAAAGCACTAATATCAAACGTCCACGTCGAACTGCCTTCTGCTATCGTTGCATTCGCCACACCATTAAAATCACTGCCATCCGTCGCCGTGCCACTATAATTCAAGGCCACCGTTATATCCGTTACCGCTGCCACGACATTGCTCCCCGCATCCGTCATACTCACCGTATAATGTTCCTGCAGCACCACCTTCCGTCAAACTCGTCGGCCACGATAAATCTATCGATACCACATTCACATCATCATTAATTACTGTCGTAACTTGGTTGTTCGTCCCTTCTACTAAGGCCTCAAAAGAGTTTTCCGTATCCACGATCGAATCAATATCAACAACTATCGTCTCTGCATCATCTAAAATCGCTATCGTAAAAGCCGCACTGCTTGCCGGACCGGTGACCACCACACTCGTCATACCACTAAAATCCGCCCCATCCGTCGCCGTACCCGAATACGCTAAGTTCACCGTCACACTGTTGCCCGCCGGAACCTTCCGACCAAAACTAACCGTGTAGTTACTCGTCGTATCCCCTTCCGTTACACTGGCCGGGCCGCTTAAGCTCACCGTGGTGGTATCCACATCATCTACAATGTCTACCGACTGCGCGGCAGCGACCGCATCTATAGTGGCATTGCCGTAATCAACGCTTGCATCACTTAAAGTTGCAATGATGGTCTTCGTGCCTTCAGAATAAACATCGTCGATGCCGCTAATATCAAAAACAATGCTGGTGCCACTAAAAGTATCGTCACCAAAAGTTAGAATGTTGCCGCTTTTACGGCAGTCGATGATGCACTAATACCAAACTCTATATCAACAAAGGTATTTACCGTAACCGAATTAGTACCTTCTTCTGTTGTTGTAGTACCTGATGTGCCAGGATCATCGCCAGTATTGCTCTGGTCATTGACCGTTACGGTGAAAGTTGCATCAATAGTTGACGTGCCTGATGCCGTATAAGTAATTGTATCAGTACAAACACCAGTTAACAGATTATCAATTTGGGCGATGATGCCTGATAAAATTACGGTGTCTATTCCATCACCACTAGTGATTGCAACCACTGAGTCGCCAACTGTTACGACAATAGTACCTTCATCAGTAGATAAGGTTAAGGTTATCCTTATGTTGACTTCATCGACGTCACCTACGGTAAAACCGGTACCATGTATACTGTGTGATTGACGTACCTGAAGAAACGAGTTGTGATGCCGGCGCTCCCTACGACTGGTGCATCGTTGACCAGATCAATCGTAATCGACAGGGTCGACGTATCATCCGTGCCACTGCCGTCAGTCAGGGTGTAAGTCGCCACCGGTACCGCACCGTTGTAATCAGCCACCGGGGTAAAAACGTAATCACTGTTGACATCTAACTACAAAGTACTAATACTGTTAATCGTCGTCGCATCACTAGCTATCGTAAAGATCGTCAACGTCACCGCGCCGTCTGCACCGTCCACACTGCTGCCATCTATTACGTTACCCGTGATCGAATTGCTGCCCTCATCCACGTTGATGGCTTCGTTATTATCCGTAAAGTCGTCATTGATCGGAGCAACCGTAATACTTACGGTTGCTGTATCGGTATTACCGTTCCTATCTGTTACGGTATAAATAAAGCTGTCTACGCCATTGTAATTAGCGTTCGACGCGTAGGTGTAGGAACCCACCAGCGTTCATTATTACTGAACCGTTTGATGGTTCGTCGCCAGGCTCAACTGTATAGGTGCTACTTTGAGCCGCAGCATCATCATTAGTGGAGACGTCGTCGTTGTTCGTACCACACTATCTTCATTCACAGTTAACGTGTCATCCGTCGCATCGGGTAATGGACTCACCGTTACAGTGGCCGTCTCGGTTTCAGTTACACCACCGAGGTAACTGTGTAGGTAAAAGTGTCGGTGCCAGAGTAATTTGCTGCCGAAGTATAGATAACGGGAGTACCATCGGTGCTTAACGTACCTCCGTTCGCACTTGCTCCACTAACAGAAACAACTGGTGTGCCTTCAAAAGTATCGTTTGCAAGAACAGTCAGAACATTAGAGCTTGAGTCTTCATCTACTGTAAAAGTGTTTGCGGTAATATCAACTTCTGGTGTAACCGTTACATTTACAGTTCCTGTATAAATCGTTCCGTTAATATCCTTTATTTCATATGTAAAACTGTCTGATCCGTTGTAGTCATCGTCAGGCGTATACTCGGTCCACACCGGTGCCGTGAGTCCTGAAGGGGCCTGTCTGTCGAACTACAGTTGCTGTTCCATGCAAAGGGTCTGTGCCTATTACCAAAGTATTTTTTGATAGCCTCGCGGTATTTAAATCATTAGCCAAAACATCTATCGATACGGTTGTATCTTCAATTGTTGTTGCGTTGTCATTTGTTATTCTAGGTAGAGTAGCAACAGCATTCGATTCGAAAAATACATCTTTGACATTCGATGTAGGAGAAGAAGGGTGAGTAACAATATTCAAAAAAGTTGTATTTGGATCGATATCATCCAACTCTATTTCCAGTTTAACTACTACATCACCTGTATCACTGGCATCAAATGGGTTTGCAGCAGCGGTACTTATAACGCTCGCTGTAGACGTTACTGGGGAAACTATTGAAACGGGATTTTTCAATTTATTTTGTTGACTATTGCTTGCTCTGTCCCATCGTATGCAGTAGAGTCGGTGACTGCTGGCGCACCGGCATCATCTTCAGCAACTACAAAGAAGAAATATCACCATCAAATAAAACACTTAATTCAGAAGAACTGTTACCTGAGTAAGAGGTTTCATCAAACTGAACATAGACATCAACATCGTATGTTGTATGATCGTAATCAACCAAGGTGGCAGTAATATCTTACGGGTTATGGCTTTCATCATTGCTACCTCCTTCATCATCAAACTCCAGTTCTACCAACTCCTCAACAATCACATCAATATCTGCGGTACTGCCACATCACTCAGAGTGTAGGTTGTAGTATCTGTGTATCCATAGGTAGAGAAATCAGGCGTATAAATAACAGTCGTACCCGCGGCGTTAATAGAGAAAGTACCTTTTGTACCGCCTGATGTTGTATCTATAACGCCAGTAATTGCTTCACCACCACTAAGCGAGTCATTCGCCATCACATCCAAAACAAATGCTCCGCCTTATTAGTCACGGTAAAGGAGTCGCTTACCCCCTCACGATTCAGCGAGCACATACCGCCAATCATCTTGTCTCTCTTGACCAAATGCCAAGTCAGATTCAATTTCGCCTGTTTCTAACTCGAGGTCACGGTCACCACCTAGTGATTCATGACCAGTTAAGTCTTCGGATGCAGCTATATCTGCGTCGGTAATTTCAGTAAGCGAGTTTGCTACGGCTTCTCCCTCTGTGCTCTCGGCAAAGCTATAACCATAAATCAGGATATCTGCTTCTTCGCTAATTGCAGTTGATATCAACTGCAATTGCTCGGCATGCTCTCCTTTCATTGATTCTTGTGTGAGGGAGATATTGTCAAGCTCTAATTCACCTACGTCACCGTGAGCTATGATGTGAATGGAATCTATGTCTTCACGACCTTGCAGAGTTTCCACAATCTGCACGACACCGTCACAATCCGCATCAAGAAAAACAACTTCGGTACCGTGGTCAATTGCAGCGAGAATTGCTTCATATCCTTCTACTGCACTGTCTATAAATATAATTTGTAGTATCAGTGGTTGGGGCTCAACCGCCATAAAACAACTTCGCCTTGTGTTGCTTTAATTTATGAGCTAAGTGATTAATCTTCTTTGAGATCATATAGTTATGGTATTTTACTACTATAGATATAATCTTTAACCCATTGAATACTCATATACTATATATAAATTTTATAATATCTATGTCTCCATTTCAGTATTACTGAGAACAGCAATTTAACACTCAAATTCTGTGATAGTTTTCGCAATTTTTCAGGTAGCAAAGCAATAAAACTTGCTCCAAGTCACACATGGCTAATACTTAAAAAGTAAACAGAATCTTATGAATCATTAAATTTTCTATTCCCCGTCTCAATACAGAGGCAGTTTCAACTTAGACCGCTTTTACAGGGGGGAATTAAGTCTGAATCTATCTAATATGCATCTCTTGAAAATATCTATAGTGCCATTTGTAATTCAACTAGTTATTTATGTTTGTCTGGGGCGAGATCGGTAGGGCAGCACACAAACTTGCTCTCGACTTTCCAGAATATCCTACCACCTCGTCTCACGATACTATTCCTGCTAAACCCATATCCTTTTAGATATCTCAAGCCATGAGACATCGCTAGAAACTGCATTAGAAAAATTATAGTCACGCAACTTACTTATTGCTAATGATTCTCATTTATGTATATTGCGCAGATTAGAGGCAGTTTCTCAATTCTCAATATAAATCGAATTTTCCCTATAAAATATCTAGTTATCACATATACCATTATCGCCAAAAAATGCGACTTTAGCTAAAAGTTAACATACTGTTTGACGGCAGGATGACAATGAACCGGTATTGAAAATGGTACATGCCCAGTTGGCTTTTCAAGTAAAGCGACTACATATATTGACAGTAATCAGTCGTTTCCAACCACCAAATAATCAACTATTCGCTTAGCCGAATGGATGTTTCAGAATGATGGTCTCAAGCCTATCTGGTCCGGTCGACACAATATCAATTGGAATATCTGTAATTTCCTCAATTCTCTTTAAATAGCTTCTTGCGTTCTCTGGTAGTTTGTCAATGGATGTAATACCAATAGTTGAACTTTTCCAGCCTGGGAACTCCTCATAGACAGGACTACACTCTTCGAGAGCATCCGCCCCAACTGGTGGAATATGACTAAGCCGGTCATTAGTTTCGTATCCGATGCAAATCTGTATTGATTCTAGCCCATCCAGTACATCGAGTTTAGTTATGCACAACCCGGAGATACTATTTATCTTGGCTGATCGCTTTAAGGCAACAGCGTCAAACCAGCCACATCGGCGAGGACGACCTGTAGTAGCTCCAAATTCGTTACCTTTTTTGGCTAAATGTTCACCCACCTCATCAAATAACTCTGTTGGAAACGGGCCTGAACCAACTCTTGTCGTATAAGCTTTTGTGATACCAAGTACGTAATCAAATTCCAGTAGTCCCATACCTGTTCCAGATGCGGCACCACTTGAGGTTGTATTTGACGAAGTAACATATGGATAGGTTCCGTGATCGATATCCAACAGCATACCCTGCGCCCCTTCAAACATAATTTTGCTAGCATCACAATCATTAAGTTGATAGAGTAGTTCGGAGACATCGCAAACCATGGGTGCAATAACTTCTGTCATACGCATAGAATCATCCAATACTTTCTGGAAATCTATAGCTTCAGTATTAAAATATTTTTGTAGAACAAAGTTGTGATAGTCGAGGATCTCGTCCAGTTTCGCTGCAAAACGCTTGCGGTGAAGTAAGTCGACAACTCTCAAGGCCCTGCGTGCAACTTTATCTTCATGCGCTGGCCCTATTCCTCTGCCAGTTGTCCCGATAGCCATATTGCCCCTTGCGTGCTCCCGTGCTTGATCGAGTTTGATATGATATGGCAAGATTAATGCGCAGGCTTCGCTAATGCCTAAACGCTCCCTTGCTGGGATCCCTCTTTGCTCTAGCATATCCAATTCCTCCAACAAGGCTGAAGGGCTAACGACAACACCGTTTCCAATCAGACATTGTGCATTGTGACGCAGAATCCCAGAAGGAATTAAATGCAGAATGGTTTTCTCGTCATCGATAACAACAGTATGGCCAGCATTATGCCCCCCTTGAAAACGAACGACCGCAGTAGCCTGATCGGTAAGTAAATCAACAACTTTTCCTTTACCTTCATCACCCCACTGAGTACCGATAACGATGATATTTTTACCCATGAGTTAGTATCTCGATGTTAACAAAAAGAAATATTCTTGAAATGAAGATGTCGTTTTCAGTTTTAGTGAGTAATGCCTAGATCCTCTTAACCTTCCAGGTTCTGCCTTCCAGCACAAGTTCTCTATCACAGTCCATTTCTTTAGCACCACCCATTTGACCAGGCAACTGATAAATAACTATGTTTCCTTCTTGCCTCAAACTTTCAACTTGCTCTATCAACCCAGGTAACTCTGACACTGGAGCAAAAATCCCTTTCGGGCCAATATCTGGTCGAGATACAAGATTAAATAGCGCTTTTATGTCCGTGCTGAAACCAACTGCCGGTCGTGGCCGACCAAAGGCATGACCCACATCATCATAACGTCCGCCTCTCGCTATCTCCTGACCATGACCAGGTATATAGGCGGCAAACACCAGACCGGCGTGGTAGTGATAGCCCCTTAACTCAGCTAGTTCAAAATACAACGAGGTAGCTTGTGAATGTTGCATGTATAGTTCGGCGACTTTTTGTAGTTCATCAATACATTGTAAAACTGATTTTCCTGCCTTTGCAAGCTTATTACGCGCCTCATCCAATACTTCGATGCCGCCATTTAAGTCCATTAAATAAAGCAACATATCAGCTACATGAGTCGGAATAGACCAATCATCAATCTCTTCTTTCAATTCAGTTGCCGCTTTCCGCTGCAAAGTATCGAATAGCAATGATCCCTGCTGCTTGGATATATCCAAGGTGTCAGCCAACCCTCTATAAATACCAATATGGCCAAGGTCAACATGAATGTTCCTAATTTCTAAAACATTCAATGTCCTTAGCATTAACGATAGAATTTCTGCATCACTTTCTATACCAGCGTGTCCATAGAGCTCCGCTCCCACCTGTAGTGGAATTCGTGTTTCTCCATGACTCTCAGGCCGAGTGTGAAGGACAGGACCCAAATAACACAATCTTGTTGGAGTTGTACGCTTTAAAATGTGGACATCTATCCGTGCGACTTGTGGGGTCATATCTGCACGCACTCCCATCATTTTTCCCGTTAACTGATCAGTTAGCTTGAAGGTCCTTAAGTCTAAATCCCCCCCTGTTCCGGTAAGCAAGGAATCAAGATATTCTATCAACGTGGGCTTCACGAGCTGATATCCCCAGGAGGAATAAAGATCAATTAATTTTCGGCAAAATGCATCCAATTGGTGCGCTTGTGGCGGTAATACCTCGTCTATCCCTTCAGGTAAAAGCCAACGGTTGTTATTTGCCATAATTAGTTACCGAACTAGATAGAGCACTATCAAGCCGAAAATCATACTAGCAAACCCAAGCAACCTTAAAGTATTACTATCCATCTGTGTCGCCATTAAAAATATTTTGCGCAAACCATCTGGATTAACTAAGGGCATTATTCCTTCCAGAATAAAAACCAATGCGAGCGCAGAAAGAAAATCAGTCCACATACACGATGTACAACGAGTTATTTCCCGCGCATCATATGATGAAATCTATTTTCGACTACTGCGGTTAAGCTGGCTGACTATTTTCCTTTAGAACTATTAAAGTACTTAAAAAAATCAGAGTCTGGTTTTAGCAACATAATATTATTGCTCCCTTTAAAGCTATTTTGATAGGCACTCAAACTACGATAAAATCCATAAAACTCTTCATTCTTTCCAAACGCCGCCGCATAGACTTCTGTAGCCCGAGCATCTCCTTCGCCCATTATAATTTCAGCATCTTTTTGGGTATTGGCTAATATCACTACACGCTCCCGATCTGCATCGGCCTGGATCCTTTCCGCCGCTTCTGCGCCTTGAGCACGAAGTTCTTTCGCTACCTTGGTACGCTCAGCTCGCATTCTACTGTACACAGAACTACTTACTTCTTCCGGCAAGTTAATTTGTTTAGTGCGAACATCTTCAACCGTTATTCCCAACTCATTTGGTAAACTGGAAGTTGCCATTCTTACTAAATCGAGAATTTCCGTGCGCTCACCTGCCACCACTTCCTGCACTGTGCGCTTACCAAACTCGTCCCGTAGCGCACTATTGATACGTTGTGCGAGCAAGCCATTGGCATAAGAAACATCACCCCCGCTGGTTGATTGATAAAATTTTCGTACATCAGATATGCGCCATTTAGCATAATAGTCAACCATGACATCCTTCTTCTCAGAAGTTATAAACCTCTGTGGGGCTTGATCCAAATTTAGTAGACGCATATCAAAGGTGGTAAGAGTATTTACCCAGGGCAGCTTAAAGTGTAAGCCTGGTTCATAATTGGATTGCGTAATTTCACCAAAACGAAAAAGAATAGCCTGCTCCCATTCAGCCACTTTAAATAAAGTGGAATAGGACAAAAAAATTCCGCCAATAATTACAAAAGGAATTATGATTCTAGTAATCATGTTATCTCACCATCCGCGTTCTGCTACCGAGCCGATCACGATCATCCCGTGGCTCCCTCTGTGATGTGGTTTCCGAATTAACCTCACCTGAGGTATTAGTGCTTTGATTTATAGCTTTTTGATTGTTTCTTGAATTCTCAATCAAGCGATCAATAGGGAGATACATTATACTATTATTTCCTTCGGCATCCAAGAGGACCTTATTAGTATTACTTAATACCGACTCAATCGCATCAAGATACAATCTTTGTCGTGTGACTGCTGGAGCTCTTTCGTATTCCATTAATAGTTGGTTAAAGCGTGACGCTTCACCCTCTGCTTTAGCTATAACCCTTGATTTGTATCCATTCGCCTCTTCTCTTAATCTCGCTGCGGCACCCCTTGCCTTTGGAATAATATCGTTACGATACGCCTCAGATTCATTAATTAAGCGCTGCTCATCCTCACGAGCTTTGATCGCATCATCAAATGCCTCTTTTACCTCTTCTGGCGGTTTGGCTGGTTGCATCTCAACTGTTTGTACCAATATACCAATTCTATAGTCATCCAGAGTCTGCTGGATAAGTTCCATCTGGCTCTGAGTGATTTCTGCTCGCCCCTCGGTTAGCACATAATCAAGTTTGCTTTTTCCAATCACTTCTCGCACAGCACTTTCTGTCACTTGCTTCAGCGTCAACTGTTGGGAATTTACACTAAACATATATTTGGCAGGGTCTCTGATTTTCCACTGTACAGCAACTTCAACATCAACGATGTTCTCGTCCTGAGTCAGCATGGCCGCTTTATGGGTAAACGCCCTTACCCGTTCTACATTTACCATCAACACCTCATCTATGGGTTTTGGTAAACGTATATTAAGCCCTGGCTGCCAAGTTTTTGTATAGGCGCCAAGCCGCAACAACACGCCGCGTTCCTGGGTATCGACAAAATAAACCATGTCTTTCAACGCCACACCAATAACAGTAACGATTATTACTATAATTATAATCACTGCTGACGTGCCACCGCCGGAAGGTTTCTTGCCAAATAAATTTCTCAGGCTTTGTTGAATTTTGCGGATAATTTTGCTGATATCCGGAGGTCCTTCATCATTACCACGGTTACCCCAGGGGTCTTTCCCCTTATTTTTATTAGATGGCTCGTTCCAACCCAATTTATTTTACCCCCAAGTTAACGGTAAGACAGTCAATTAACTGCATTGATTAGTAAATGAAAACAGCGGCATAATGTAACATAAAATAGCTATCGTATCATGGCCTGCTCGAGTCCATGAGTCTTACAAAGTTTCTGAAGAGAGAAGTGATCAATATTAATTGATATGACCAAACTGCCGTTTTCATCCAGTTTTTCTTCATGCACCGTTCCGCATTGAAACAATTTAGCCCTCAATTTGCTGGCTGTAGGTGGAAGATGCAAAACATGAAGACTTCGCGCAGGCTTCAATTGTTCATTTATGATGGCCTTTAATTCCACAATTCCCCTGCCATTCCTGGCAGATAACCAGACTTGTGGCAGCGAAGCATCATATTTACAAGTTCTAACTTCAATCTCCTTTTTTAAGTCAATTTTATTAAAAACAAGAATTTGGGGTACTTTTGCGGCACCAATTTCTTTAATAACAGTATTGACCTGATGAATTCTAGACTGTTTATGTGGATCGTTCACGTCAACCACGTGCAGAAGTAAATCAGCTTCTTTAACTTCCTCAAGCGTCGCATGAAAGGCGTCAATTAAATCATGCGGAATATGACGAATAAACCCGACCGTGTCACTCAATATAATCTGCTTACCAGGAAATAATTTCATTTTACGCAAGGTAGTATCAAGCGTAGCAAACAATTTATCTGATACATAAGCCCCAGCGCCAGTTAGTTTATTATACAGGGTAGATTTCCCCGCATTGGTATAACCAACCAGTGACACCACTGAAGTGGATGTTCTCTTCCGCAACTTTCGCCCCTGATATCTCTGTCTTTTTACTTTAAGTAGATGTGAATTAATTACTCTTATGCGCTTACCCAGTAACCTTCGGTCTGTCTCAAGCTGGGTTTCTCCAGGACCACGCAAGCCGACCCCCCCTTTCTGTCTTTCTAAATGGGTCCATCCTCTTACTAGTCGTGTCGATAAGTGCTGCAACTGTGCTAATTCAACCTGTAACCTTCCTTCATAGCTGCGGGCCCGTTGGGCGAAGATATCAAGTATTAATTCTATCCGATCAAGTACGCGACAATTCAATTCGCATTCAAGATTTCGAGCCTGTGCCGGACTCAGGGAGTGGTTAAAGATCACTACATCGATATTGGAATTTAATATACTTTGCTTGATTTCATCGAGCTTACCGCTACCAATAAAATACTTGACGCTAGGCATATCACGCTTTCCAGTAATGGTGGCCTGAACTTCTAAACCTGATGATATTGCAAGCTGAACGAACTCATCGAATTCTTCATTGAATTGCGGTTGGCGAAAGTCTATATGGACAAGAGCGGTTGACTCGCTGCTCACAATAGGCTCATCCAAAACAGATAGAGCATCATTCGACCTGTGAATAGTTTAGAAACTATCTCCAGCATCTTCGTTGGTTCGCGATATTTTAATACTCCGTGTCGGAACAATAGTTGAAATTGCATGCTTATATACAAGTTGACTCACTGAGTTTCTAAGCAACACTACAAATTGGTCAAATGACTCTACCTGGCCATGCAACTTAATTCCATTTACCAGGTATATTGCTACTGGAACCCTTTCTTTTCTCAGCGTGTTAAGAAACGGATCTTGCAACGAGTGCCCCTCGCTCATAATATTTTTCCCTCTTGTTGCCATCGTGGGCGGTAAACCCTTAAATCATCCTATCATCACCCCCAAGTATATTACAATCTGTAAGAAATACTATGTTCTTCCTTTAAAAACTTTAGAATATGATCGCAGACATCCGATCTAGAACTATCAAGCCAGAGTCGATTTTGTTCCATTCTTAACCATGTTAGCTGCCTTTTGGCCAATTGTCGCGTCGCCGTAATCGCTTTTTCCAACATTGTTTGATAATCAAATAATCCATCAAGATGCTGCCAGACTTGACGATACCCAACCAAACGCATGGAAGGTAATGACGCGACAATATCCTTGCAATGATAAAATTCTCTGGCCTCATCCATCAGACCAAGTTCAATCATTCGCATAAATCTTCCCCTAATGCGATCATGTAAAATACCCCGTTCTTCCGGACTTATAACTATTTTTATTGGTTTGCTAAGTAGTCCTGCCATCCTTCCCTTAGCTAGAAAGCTGGACATTGATTTTCCGGTGATCTCATAAATTTCCAGTGCTCTTTGGATCCTCTGAGGATCATTTGGGTGGATTCTCTGCGCTGATTCCGAATCGATCTGAGCCAGGCGCCCATGCATTGCTTGCCACCCAGATTCTTTAGCATCCTGTTCCAATCGAGCCCTGACTTTCGGGCAGGCAGTTGGTAGGTCCGACAACCCCTTCTCCAATGAGCGAAAATATAAGCCAGTGCCGCCAACAAGGAGGGGAATTCTGCCATCATTATGTATTTCTTTGATAGCAAGCAGAGCATCATCATGAAGTCGACCAGCAGAGTAGATTTCCCGAGGATCACATATGTCAATTAGTCGATGAGGGGCAATATCGAGAATATCCCGCCCTGGTTTAGCCGTCCCAATGTCCAAACCCCGATATACCATTGCAGAGTCCACGCTAACAATATCGAGTGACAGCTGTTTTGTCAGTTTCACTGCCAATTCAGTCTTACCACTGCCCGTAGGCCCCATTAGGAAGATTACAGGTGAAATAGAATTCATATCATTTTTACTAATTGAACAATTGAGCTAGTTCTTCAATAGGAAATTCCAGCCAAATATGAAAATTCTCATTATCTAATTGTACAGAACTAATTTCATTCAGTGATCGCAACAAATCCATCATTTCCTCTGCATGCATATGTTCAGTGCGTCCGTCGCAAGCATGTTACTCAAAGACTGTTATCACTTCCTTTCTAGAAGACTGCTCATGAGTATTGTTGGTGCAAATCGATGCGATATCGTGGAAACAGCTACAAGTATATCGATATCTTGCATAAATTAATGGAATTGTTCGAACAATAACAGAGCCAGGAGAATTTCTATCCAGTACTAAGCCATATTGCGTCAATAAACATGCATTAGCCTCAATCTTATCTCCCTGATCTTCTGGAATATTGATACTGATTGATACCAATAAAGAACGGTGCTTTATTGAAGATTCTGGGCTTGCTGCTTGCATTCGGCAGCGAGTAATGCGACGTAAGGTCAGATAGACATCAATCAGATACATGTCCGTCCCGAACAATTGAAATAATAAAACGCTCTTTAATATTCGCGACCGCTGTGCCAAAGCGATTCAAACACTCAGACTCCAGGCAAGGATTCTGGATATCCTTAGTTCCACTGTAGGCCCGTGGTAGCTGCCCTTGCTTTGCACAAGGCCGTGAATTAAATACAGACTCTATTCTGGAACATTGATCGACAACCTTATCAGACCCACTATCGGCAACACCATGGAACAATTGCTGCTCCTCCAATAAGGAAGAGCATAAGCTGGCGTGAATAAAATCATGTACATTCCTGGCATTACTAAATCGCACCTCGTGTTTAGTGGGATTAACATTAACATCAGTTAAAAATGGGCTCATTGCCAGAAATAATACATAACTCGGGTATCGCCCAAGTGGAATATCATCGCTAAAAGCCATACGTATAGCATGATTAATGTTCTTATCCCGGATTAATCGACTATTTAAATAGAAATACTGCCTGTCACTCTGACTACGACACAGTTCTCCCCGACCAAGATATCCTTGTAAGTGCATATCGTCGACATCATAATCCAGGAGTATGGCATACTTTTCAAAAGCCTTTCCTATAATGGCAGCAATGTGATTATCAGCATTTGAGTCAGAGCCACGACACGAAAATACTTTTTTCCCTTTATGATGCAGTTCAAAACTAACCTCGAAATGACTCAGTGCCAAACACCTGACTATTTCCAAAATATGTAAAAACTCTGTCCTCTCGGAACGAAGGAATTTCTTTCTAGCTGGAGTTGTAAAAAACAAATTACGAACTTCTACAGTCGCACCTACTGGGGGTGCAGCTGGGCTAATTTCCTTTTCTCCTGTAGCTGGCTCACCGGTAAAGGTCTTCGCCTGTTCCGCACCTTGAGCACAGGAAGTTAACTTGAAGTTAGCGATAGAAGCGATACTTGATATGGCCTCTCCACGAAAACCAAGGCTGGTAATGTGATAAAGGTCATCCTGCTGTTTTAACTTGCTGGTAGCGTGACTTTCCAACGCCAAGACCATATCATCCTTGTGTATTCCATGACCATCATCAACAACTCGAATTAACTGCATCCAGGCTATTTTCCACGAGTTCCTTAACGGACAACAGAGGCAGGACGTTCAATCACTTCCCCAGCTGCTATCTGATTAGCAAGGACTAATGTTATACGTGGAATAGATTTGGTTGCGCTCCTAGGCGCTAGATTAGTCTGTGGAGCTTATCTAGTAGTGAAGCGTATCTCTTTTGGATTATTGAATCCAGTGACTTTGCTAACCATCGGTAACTGGTATTTTAAGTACTTGTCCGACTCTGACTAAATCACTATCTAATCTATTTACATTTTTTAACCGCCGCACACTAACATCATACCACAGAGCAATCTCGGACAAAGTATCTCCTCTCGCGATAACGTATTTTTTTGAAGCTAATGAAGCTAATAATGTTTCCTCGGAAGCATATTCATTAAAATAACTGCGCAGGCTATTGACAATAACATTAGAAACTTTTCGTTGATAGGCCGGATTACGCAGATTTCTTTCTTCCTGAGGGTTCGATATATAAGCTATTTCGATCAAAATAGAAGGGATATCTGGAGATTTCAGCACGGTAAATGCGGCAGCTTCCACCTTAGGTTTATGCAGTTTTCCTATGCGTTTCATTCCCGCGAGTACTTTTTCTGCTATATCGATACTTGCCTCAAGACTAGCTGTTTGAGACAAATCCAGGAGCACTGAAGCAAGCGCATCATCCCTGCTCTCCAAACTTACACCGCCGATTAAGTCAGCTGCGTTTTCCCGCTCAGCCAACCATTTTGCGTGCTCGCTACTCGCTCCCTTCTTTGATAATACATATACCGATGAACCATATACCGTTGGGTCTTTAAACGCATCTACATGAAGGGAGATAAGCATATCAGCTTTGTACTGACGCACCTTGGTAATTCGCTTGCGCAGATGCATGAAATAATCTCCCTTCCGAATTAAAGCCGCTCGCATACCTCGTTGCTTATTTATTTGTTTGGCCAGGACCTTTGCTATTTGCAGAGTAACATTCTTTTCATAAGTTCCGCCCGGCCCACTGGCTCCAGGGTCTTCCCCCCCATGCCCGGCATCAATAGCAATGATTACATCTTTCATTTTGCTAGCAAATACTTTCAGTTTCATTGCTTTCTCCTTAGCTGCTATTTCCGCCTTTACACTAAAAATGTCAACTATCAAACGATATCCATATTGCCTGTTCGGCTTGAGTTGAAAGCTTTTTGCGCGTGAAAATTTCTTAAGATCAATTACAATTCGAAGATCGTTATTGTTACGTTTCGTTCCTCGTAAACGCTGAATATATTTATTGCTTGAGTTAGGTTGTGCAGGCTCATCTACAAGATGGGTATCTGCAATATCAATGATCAAACGATAAGGATCGCTTAGCATATCCAGTCGATACTTTATGGGTTCATTTACATCAAATACAACGCGGACGCCGTTCAACGTAGCCCAAATGCGAACATTGCTTATTTTTTTAGTTTCTGCGGAAAGAGGCTGGTCAATTAATACAAGGAGAGCTAGGCAGGTTAACAGCAAACGCATCTTATTTCTAGTAACCCAGAATACTCTATAAATAGCAAACATGTAAACGACAGATAGTCAGCTTTTTCGGAGAAAAAGCTGACTATACCACTTTTATTAAATAATATTAAAGCAAAATTGATTCCAGTAGATTTAACAAACTCTCAAGCACACCAAATCATAAGAATAGCTTATTAACTAATTGCTTACAGAAATAACACTGTCATTAAAGGTGATCTAATAAGCGCTGCCAAATTTCAGTTGCTGGGTGAAACAAAACTTCTCTACTGTCCCCAAGAATTCTTATAGTTATCTTTAAATCCGGAGCATTAAGTAGCCCGTTGGCTTTTTCGGGCCATTCGAACAAACAGATCCCCTGTCCATCCAGATAATCCCTGATACCGAATGCTTCTAACTCCATTGGATCATTAATACGATAGAGATCGAAATGAAATACTTCTACCCCCGGTAACTTATAGGATTCAACAAGAGTATAGCTAGGGCTTTTAACCTTACCGTGGTACTTCAATCCATTCAGAAATCCTCTCACCAAAGTCGTCTTACCCGCACCTAAATCACCATAAAGAAATATCTGCTCCCCTGGCGAACATCTCTTTGCAATGGTGCAACCTAATTCTTTCATACCTTCAGCACTATCTACAAGCAGTCTCATCATGAATTTACCAGCCATCGTATCCATGGCATGAGATCTGTTGCAAGCATCCCTCTTTCGCCATCTTCTAAAGCTACCTTATCGGCAGCGGCAGCATGCATACATACGCCTAAGCGAGCTGCGTCTTCTAGAGAAAAGCCTTGCGCTATCAAGCCGGCAATAATCCCTGTCAGTACATCACCCATTCCGCCGCTTGCCATACCAGGATTGCCCTCACTGCAAATAGATATCTCCTCTGTTTCATCAGCAATTACGGTACCACATCCTTTTAATACAATTACGCCGCCATACTTACTCTGCAACTGCCGTGCGCTACACAAACGGCCTGCCTGGATCTCCTTTACCGAAGTATCAAGCAGTCTAGCTGCTTCACCTGGGTGCGGTGTCAAGACCCATTGTTCTGAATGACTAGGCTCGGCCGCGAGAAGGTTGAGAGCGTCAGCATCTACAACCAGGGGAAGTTTGCTATCCAGTACACGAGATAGTAGTTCCAGGCTCCAGCTTGACTGGCAAAGACCCGGGCCAACAGCAACCACTGTTGCCTTTTCAATAAGAGGATCTAGATCGTTGACCTTCACTATGCCACGAGACATTAATTCAGGAACAACCAAAGGGATACTAACTGCATGTTCAGGCTGTGTAGCCAGGCTTACCAGGCCTGCGCCAGTACGTGCAGCAGCCTCGCCGCACATGCGACACGCTCCTGCATACCCATAATCACCCCCAACTACCAAAACGTGGCCAAAACTACCTTTATGAGAACCTCGTGCTCGTTTTTGCAACAAACCCTGTTTTGCTGCAAAATCAATCCTGCCCACGCAAGATCTTTGTTGCTGAGATACAGCTTCTGGGACCCCTAAATCACTAAAATAAACCTTGCCCGAATGGCCCGGTCCCTGTCCGATAAACAAGCCCTGCTTTAAGCCAACAAAGGAAACAGTAATTGCAGCTTTAACTGCGACTCCCATCAACTGTCCTGTATCTGTGTGTAAGCCAGAAGGAACATCCATAGATAGCACAGGTTTGCCGGACTTATTTATCACCTCGATAGCCGAATAAAAGTCACCTTCCACTAGACGGTCTAGTCCACTGCCTATTAAGGCATCAACTACCACATCAGCATCAACAGAAGTGGTAGATGAAAAGCGTTCCCATACTCCTCCAGCATCCATATAAAGCTCGGCAGCCAACTTTGCGTCACCTCTCAGTTCTGTTGGTTCCTTAAGCACTAATAGTTTTACTTTTTTATGAGCTTCCATTGCCAATCGGGCAAGAATATATCCGTCACCAGCATTGTTGCCACTACCACAGAATACACAAATTGTTTTTACATCGGGCCAGTTGGATTGTAGTATTTCATATACCTCCTGTCCTGCTTTTTCCATAAGACTGATACCGACTATTCTAAGATCTTTAATTGCAATTCGATCCATTTCACGAACCTGATGAGCCTGATATAGCGAGGTAGGAAGTGACATATCTAATAGAAGTAAATTTATATCTTTAAATATTTTTCTCGATAAAATTTTAATTCATTGATGGAATCTCTGACATCATTAAGAGCAACGTGCATGGATTCTTTGGAATACTGTTGCTTATCTCCAACCCAACGATTGACCAATATTTTTAATGAACTTACATCAAGGTTGCGATAATGAAAATATGCTTCTAACTCCGGCATTAAGCGGGCCATGAATCGTCTATCTTGGCAAATACTGTTCCCGCACATTGGAGAAGTCTTTGCCAGAATATGCTTTTGCAAAAATTCCAGAGTTAGTTTCTCTGCTTCAGCTGTACTACATTTGCTTTTTCTGACCCTATCAATCAAACCAGACCTAGTATGGCACTCAGTATTCCATGTGTCCATGGTTGCAATAATTGCATCTTCTATGTGTATAGCTATTACAGGTCCTTCCTCGATAAGATTTAATTGATTGTCAGTAATTATGGTAGCAATTTCTATGATGCAATCATTGGTAAAATCGAGGCCAGTCATTTCCAGGTCGATCCAGATTAAGTTTTCAGATGATCGTGACATAGTATGCCTTCTATATTAAGTGTAAATATTTATTAAGTGTAAATATTTTTACCCATCATTTTAAACCTATTTCTATATTAATCGACCATCGACGAAAAAATATGAGAAAAAGGATTTTGATGACAGTTAAGCAACGCAAGCCCTCGTCTATTAGAGGCGCTTCAAGCATATATTACTTTTTATAAACAAGCCCTAGATGATAAAAGATTTTTTATCATAACCATAATAGAAAACAAGAAGAAAAATGAATCCATGTCCATACTTTCGTCTCTTCCGACCATACTCCACTAAATCACTGTTTAAGAGACAGATGCTATTGAGTTTAACAAAGATTAACATTGATAATAGCGCGCTTAATCAGATTGCTAAGACTGATAAGATCTGTTTAATAGAGGACTTTTGAGGATAGACCAGTGACGGGAATAATAAATCACATCATGCCCATGAGGCCAAAATTTCACAGTCTATCTATATGCTAATTTTCTTGTCATATCTATCCCCTTAGCTTTACTAATATTCGTCAGTATTACAGTAATTGTTTGAATGGATCGCTTGCAACAAATCCGCAGCAAGCTTGCAGAGCAAACTTTCGGAAAAAATTACCAGCCACTCTTCCCTACTTGCTGAACCCCTGCATAGTTTAAACATTGACCAAACTAAAACAACTGTTAGTTCTATATATACTGACCAGAACGTTTCTTTTATAGAACCTTCTGAATCTTCAGGAAAAATAATCAGCACCTTCGATCAATTACCTGAAAAAGAGAAACTACTTGTATCAAGGGTGATAACGTATGACGACAAAGATTCAACAAGGAATATAGGGACATTAAAAATTGGCCTAACCGCGATCAACAGATTATTCCCGAAATATTCCACCCAATTGAGTATGGCGGTTTTCCATTGCTTGCTCTAATAATATTAGTGGCTATAAGTGTTTATATTGCACAGCACTATCCGATCGGAATCGCACTACAGCGATTACTTCGTTCTATCAACAAAATTGAAAAGAGGGCAAATCTATATTGGCGAAGTAGGGTAGCAACAATGAAATTAGCCATCTTGTTGATGCCTGCAATAACATACAAATTCGTCAGTGAAAATATGAAAAAGTTTTACAAAATAATAATGCTGAAATCTCTGAAACAATAGAAATATTAAAATACGAAATTTTTGAGAAGATAGAAACGGCTAAAGCCTTGCAAGAAAGTGAGCTACGCCACAAAGCCTTCTACCATGATAACCCACTCATTCCCCTAACAGTTAACAAGAATTTTATTATTGAAGCGACAAATGGCTATGGTTTGTCTCTGCTGGGCTATGAACCAGATGGACACTACCAAATTAAAGCTCATTCAGCGACAACCCCCGGATGATTAA
>Ga0056107_100057_pt1 | contig 20549 bp, 17 predicted proteins | sample WorMetcrassitun2_FD_77006 | JGI IMG/M metagenome (GOLD analysis project Ga0056107, IMG submission 77006) | Marine gutless worms symbiont microbial communities from Max Planck institute for Marine Microbiology, Germany - Olavius crassitunicatus.2 ...
AAGCACAGGCCTACCGCCTTGCCCTGAGGATTCCGGGACTGAGAATTCCCAACCAACTCCAGGGTGTGGTTGACCTGTACGACGTTGCCGATGACTGGATCCCCATTTACGATAAATCCGACCTGCCCGGTTTTTATATGGCCGTAGGAACATCTGGCAATCAATACAAAAATGCCCCGGTTGTCGGAAAGATGATGGCTAAATTGATTCTAAGTTGCGAAAACGGTCACGATCACGATACCGACCCGCTGACCTTTCATCTCGATTATATCAACCGGGATATCGACCTTAAGTTCTACTCACGCCTGCGTGAAATTAACGAGGAAAGTAGCTTTTCAGTGCTGGGGTAGCTGTTTTCGGTAATCCCGGGTGAAGAATCCGATAAATGGAAAGGTGGCCCATGCAAAAAGAAGACGCGTATCAAAGCAGCTTAGCTCGTATTCTGAAGGCCGTCGCCCTGGAAAAACCAGACCGCGTCCCCGTGGTGCTGGAATATGCTGGATTTGCCGCCCATGTGACCCAAACCCCCATGGCCGATTTTCTTGGGGACCCCGAAAAAAATCTGCAAACCATGATCGAGGCCTACCACATGGTCGGCGGTGCAGACGCCGTCAACTATGGGTCTTTCTGGCCCTATAACCTGTGCTACAGCTTTATGTCAAAAGTCAGGGTCCCCGGCGTGGATCTGCCGAAAAATGACATGTGGCAGGTCATTGAAACAGAGTTGATGACCCGGGATGACTATGACCGCATAGTGGATCTTGGATGGCCAACCTATTTTAAAGAATTCATGGAAGAAAAAATTATAAACGACGTGCCCGCAAGCTATCTGCCACCCCGAAGAAAAGCCCCGGATGCACAATCAGCCTGGCGCAAAGAAGGCGTTCCGGTGCTATGCGGTGGCGATGTTACCACACCGTTTGAACTACTCTGTGGTTCCCGTTCGTTTGTTCCGTTTGCCATTGATCTGCTTGAAATCCCTGAAAAGGTCAGCGCCGCCATGGACGCCATTGTTCCCCACCTGATAGGTGACCGCCTCCAGGCCGCAAAAGACCACGGCTATCCGCTGGCATGGGTCGGCGGGTGGCGCACGGCACCGTTCATGCTGTCACCGTCAATGTGGCAACGCTTTGCATGGTCCTATTTCAAACAAATCGTCAACGAAGTGGTAGATGCGGGTCTGATTGCCCTGCTACACCTGGATTCGGACTGGACCCGGGAACTGGATCGCTTTCTCGAGCTTCCCAAAGGAAAATGCATCATGGCGCTTGATGGTGAAACCGACATTTTCAAGGCAAGGGAGATCTTGGACGGGCACATGTGCATTATGGGCGATGTACCGGCATCCATGCTTTTTCTGGACGACCCGGATACAGTTTATGATTACTGCACCCACCTGATCCGGGAGCTGGGCCCAGAGGGCTTCATCCTACAATCCGGCTGCGATATTCCGACCAATGCCACACTGGAAAATGTACAGGCGATGGTGGCGGCGGCACGGGGATAACCTTTGGTAAAACGCCGTCCTACAGCCATTTATACGCGGTAGGTCTGTAGCCCTATCCGTCAATTTCACTGGATGGCAAACAACAACACAGTTTAAGCGATAGCCATGCAGCCCACGCCTTGCGGCAACGCACTTGCACTTCGCCAATACTTTTGTTAATTAATCTCATTACTTATTAACAATAATATCCGCTAAGGAATGTTCACTATATGAAACTACTGTTTTCAAAAGCCCTCTGTTTATTGCTACCGGTTTGTATGCTAATCATAAGCTGTCGACATCCTTCCAGTACCTTTTTGAAAAATTCATCATGTTCTCCGGATTTTGAAAATGCCATGGGGTAATTGGAACTTAATCAAAATCCGTCATTGCGTAAAAATTGGCTTCAGTTCGGCGGCCGACCGGTCTTTCTCATCATGAATTACATTGACCGCAAATTTATGAAATAATTCCAAGCGATTGAATGATTTGAAATAAGACGAGGCGTTGCAGTGCTAATGGCAACGCCCCGATTTGCTATTCCTGTTTAGTTACCAAGCTTAAAAGCGAATCCACACGACAATCAATCAAAGGCCGAGTCAGTCTTCCATACTTCCCAAACCTTTCCAACCAGGTCGGGCCCTGGATTTAAAGTGGGTTTGCCAGGCCGCCATCCCGATGGGGTTGCTTCTGCCCCCTTGCTGTTTCGTACCAGTTGGAATGCCTGGATCTGCCTGATCGCCTCATTGACATTTCTTCCCACCGGCGGCGTCAGCACCTCGTATCCCTGAATCACCCCATCCGGATCGATAATAAACCGGCCCCGGGTTTCAACGCCGGCATCCTCGTCATAAATCCCATAAACCGTGCCGACTTTTCCGCCCGCATCGGACATCATGGGAAAAGGGATACCGCCATCCACCATTTTTGACAGTTCATGATCATCCCACATCTTATGGACAAATACACTGTCGATACTCATGGAAAGAACATCGACGCCAAGATCCTGAAACTCGGCATATTTTTCGGCAACTGCCGAAAGTTCGGTTGATCAGACAAAAGTAAAGTCACCGGAATAAAAACAAAGAGCCACCCATTCTTACGCGGCTTGCTTCATGTTTCTATAGTCATATCGTCAAGCGGAAAGGCCCAAAGCACCAGCGACGCCCTTTCCATATGCCGGATCAGCTTCCATGCAGTTGCCAATATCGCGGCGCTTAATCTCCTCGGGCGCATCGCCCATGGCACGGGCGGTGTTGGCAAAGAGTACTTCTTTTTGTTCTGGACGCATCAGATTGAAAAGCAGCCCTGGCTGGGTGTAGTGATCATCGTCATCGCGATGCTCCCAATGATCAGCAACACCTTCCAGTCGCAGCGGGGGTTCTGAAAAACCCGGCTGTTCTTCCCATTTACCATAACTATTTGGTTCATATCCAAGCGTACTGCCATGATTACCATCGGTCCGCATAGCGCCATCTCGGTGATAACTATGAAAGGGACAGCGCGATGCATTAACTGGGATTAGGTGATGGTTTACACCTAGCCGATAGCGCTGGGCGTCCCCGTACGAGAACAGGCGGCCCTGCAACATTTTGTCGGGCGAAAAACCGATCCCCGGCACGATATTAGCCGGATTAAAGGCGGCCTGTTCGACCTCGGCAAAATAATTTTCGGGGTTGCGGTTCAGCTCTAAAATTCCAACCTCAATTAGCGGGTAATCCTTTCGGAACCAGACCTTTGTCAGATCAAATAGATTATATGGGCACGTGGCGGCTTCTTTCTCCGTCATGACCTGGATGAAAAGCTTCCACTTCGGAAAATCCTTTTCCTCGATATGCTCATAGAGGTCACGCTGATGGCTCTCCCGACACTGGCCGATAGTGGCCGAAGCCTCTTCATCGGTGAGATTTTTGATGCCTTGCTGGCTTACAAAATGGAATTTGACCCAGTGCCGCTCGTTTTGGTCATTTATAAGACTGAAAGTATGACTGCCAAAGCCATGCATGTGGCGATAGGAATAAGGAATACCACGATCACTCATGGTGATGGTAACTTGATGCAGCGCCTCCGGCAGAGACGTCCAAAAATCCCAATTATTGCGGGCACTGCGCATATTTGTTCCGGGATCCCGCTTGACCGCATGATTAAGATCGGGAAACTTGAGTGGATCGCGAAGGAAGAAGACCGGCGTATTGTTACCCACTAGATCCCAGTTGCCCTCTTCGGTGTAAAATTTCACTGCAAAACCACGGATATCTTGTTCCGCATCTGCCGCGCCCCGTTCCCCCGCCACTGTTGAAAAACGGGTAAACAGGTCCGTTTTCTTTCCAACCTTAGAAAAGATTTTTGCTTTTGTGTAGCGAGTAATATCATGTGTAACGGTAAAATCCCCATATGCCCCGGATCCTTTGGCGTGCATTCGCCTTTCCGGAATGACCTCGCGATCAAAATGGGCGAGTTTCTCCAAGAACCAGACATCTTGTAATAGTTGGGGTCCCCGAGGCCCTGCCGTCATCACATTTTGGTTGTCAGGTACGGGAGCGCCGGCATTGGTGGTTAATTTTTTCTTGTCATTCATGTTTTTTCCTTTTATTTGATTGTTGACGGGTTGATTGGCTGATTTTGGCACATAGCATCTACTAAACGCTCTCTATACAGATTTATTATTTTCTGATAATTATTATCGTTTTTAGAGTAAAAAATATATATTTATCGTATCGTTCCAGCCTTTTGGCAATCGGGACACACGCCAAAAAAATCGAGTCGATGGGTGTTGATTTTAAACCCGGTCGCCCTCATAAGTTCTTCAGTCATGCCGTGCAGTCGCTCCAGGTCCGGGTCAATAATCTTCCTGCATTCGGTGCAGATTATGTGGGGATGCGGATAAGGTTTATTCCCATCATAGCGATTACCACCCTCACCAAATCCAAGCTCCAGGACCTCGCCAATATCTTTCATGACGATCAACGTCTTGTAGACGGTTGCCAAACTGGTGGTCGGAAAATCTTTCTTTACCTTCCCATAGATATCTTCCACACTGGGGTGTCCCACACTGGCGGCCAAAATCTTTAATATCGCCAGCCGTTGCGGCGTTATTCGATAATTATTTTCCCTAAGATTTGAGACCATCTGGTCAAGTCGTTTTTTTGAATCAGCCATGCGGATCTGTTCTTTATTCTTGTATTTGTTAATATTGTTTTCTTGTTGATAATTATTATCATTAATAGTAAGCGCAATTATAGCGGCTGTCAAACTTTTTTATGCATACGCAGCCATTTGGTATAACATTTTTTGTCGGCAAAAGCGCCTCGAAGCCCAGATTATCATAGTGTAGCCAACAATAATCAGTTTGTGTGATGATCATCCGTCTGCTATGCTAAGTAAAACGTGCTACTAAAAATTATTCGATAGGGAAACCATGCGCTGTCCCAAGTGCAACCATGAACAAGACAATGCGGTTGAATGTGAAGTCTGCGGTCTGATATTTGCCAAATTTGAACAAATTCAGAAACGGCAGAATGAACCGATAGCGACTCAATCAGAAAATGTTTCTATAAAGTCGGGGGGTTCTTTCAGGGTTGCCCAGGTAGTTCTTCTGATCCTTGCAACGGTAGCAATCTCTTATTATTTTTCCGTGGAGAGAAAAGAAGCACCTGTGGCGGAATGGTCAGACATTACCGAAAAAAAGCAAAAACTGAGGTACCCACGCGCGGGGGATCTGACAACCGCCGGCAAAGCGGGAACACCGGCGAAGAATCTATCGAAGTTGCAAGTGCAAAACAAACGTCAATTGAACGGGCTCGAAAAGCCACCGTATCCATTGATACGCCCTGGGGCTCGGGGTCTGGATTTTTCATAACCGCGCAGTACATTGTTACCAATAGACATGCCGTTGAGTTTGATACCGAAAAACTGGTGGACGTTCGAAAAGATATTGAAAGAGGCCGGAAAATCATTGATCTGGAAAAACAAAAAATCATTGACCTCAAAAACAGGATGGCACGGTTATCCGATGGACCAGAACGAAAGCAATTGGCGCTAATTGTTGAAGCGATGCAGGAACGGCTTGATAAAATTGTACCTAAGTTAGAGGCCGAAGAGAAAAAACTCGCCGAAGTTGAAGAAAGCGCACATCCATCAGACATCAAAGTTACACTGTCAGACGGCAGTGAGTATAGTGCCAATTATCTTCTTTTGAGCGATAATTATGACCTTGCGCTACTATCACTTTATATTGAAACGGAAGACTACCTGCAAAGGCCCCCTTCATCCGGCACCCTGCATCCAGGCGACAAAGTGTTTGCAATCGGCAGTCCCGTGGGACTTCGCAATACGGTAACGGCCGGCATCTTTTCCGGATACCGTGAACAAACCTCTACCAATCAACGCTTTTTACAAACAGATGCGGCCATTAATCCCGGCAACAGTGGCGGACCGCTCATCGATGAGCGCGGATTTGTTTATGGTGTGAATACGATGATTTTACGAGATACCGAAGGAATCGGTTTTGCCATACCTGTTGAAGTAGTCTTTGAAGAGCTTGATACGGAGCTTTACGCCAATTAGCTCGAAGAATCCTACCGAATTCGTAACCATTTTTCCCGTGGAGACTTAGGGTTCGCTCAAAAATAAGTTTACATTTTTAGGCGGTGAGACGCCTGACTGGCAAGGCACAAAAGCTAAGGAATATCGTGATATTCCGTGCTTTTGTAACGCCGCCAGACGGGATGGATCGACGGATAAAAATGTGAAGTTATTTTTGAGCGAGCCCTTAGCCTTTAGGATATGGATTTGGATCGAGCAAAGAGTCGCTTAATTCATGTAATAATGAGCACAATGAAATATATCGAAGCAAAAATAACCATCAACGCCGACAACCCGGGCATCGCCGAAGAGCTGATTGTTTCAATCTTTGATGACCTCAAATTAAAAGGCGTGGTTATCGAAGACCCAAATGATGGCCTGCGGACTGCGACGGATAACACCGGCAATCAGCCGATTGACCACACCGTTACCGGCTATTTTCCCGCCGATTCACCCGCCGATTCATTGGGTGAAAAGCTACGTATTGCCCTTGAGTCATCCCTGGATGATTTAAAGATCTGCCAGGGTATCGCCACGAGCGTCATTTACCGCAAAATCGATGAAGAAGACTGGGCCGAATCATGGAAAGCATTCTTTTGGCCAGAAAAAATAAGTGACCACATCGTGGTCAAACCCACCTGGCGGGAATACGAACCCAGCCCGGATGAACTGATCGTCGAAATCGATCCGGGGATGGCGTTTGGTACGGGTACCCACCCCACCACTGCCCTTTGCATCCAAATACTGGAAAAACGGATATTGCCGGGCCAGAGCCTCCTTGACGTGGGAACCGGATCAGGCATCCTCCTCATCGCAGCGGCTAAATTGGGTGCCGGTAACGGTATCGGAATGGATAACGATCATGTGGCCACCGGGGTTGCGCGATCCAATCTAAAAATAAACAACCTTGACCCGGCGCGTTTTTCAGTAGCCGCGGGGAACCTGATTGACCCGATTGCCAGTCAGTTTGATCTGATAACGGCGAACATTTTGACCGATGTTATCCTGGAGTTGATCGGACCTTTGCACCGGGTCCTTAAGCCCGGCGGTCTGTTCATCTGTTCAGGAATTATCGAAGCATACGCAGATAAAGTAGTAAAACACCTTAAAGCAAACAATTTTCAACAAATTGAAAAACGATTTCAGGGAGACTGGGCCGGCATCGTCGCAAGAAGGGGTGACAATAAAAATGATTCAGCCGGCGCCCGTTGACCGCTAGCCACCGAATCGGTGTACGGGACCTGGTATTCCACGTTATTGCAACGGGTGATCTATCCTACGGTTTTACCGGGTCCGGACGGTTAATCAAAGCAATCCGTGCTCACCAGAAGATCCAGCGTCAACGACCGGCGGGATACCAGCCTGAAGTGGCCGTTTCTCATACGGTCGAATCTTCCACAATCAAGCTGATCATCGGTGGTCGAATCGACGGAATATGGCCCACAGACGAAGGCATCCTCGTCGAGGAAATCAAAACCACGACATTGCCGCCTAACCAAACCGGGGAAAACCTGCTCCACCTCGGGCAATTAAAATCTTATGCGTACATGTATGCCGTGGCGAATGATCTTGACACAATCAAAGGGCAACTGACGTACTATCATCTTGAAACCGGCCAGACCTCTGAATATTGTCACACCTTCGACCTTAAAACACTCACCTCCTTTTTTAATGAAATCGTTTCAAGCTATTTAACCTGGGTGGAAACCATTGATCGCAGGCAAAACCATCGCAATTCAACGATCAACCAACTCGCTTTTCCCTATTCAGATTATCGGCCAGGTCAACGCCGGATGGCGGTAGCTGTATTTCGCGCCATCCGGGATAACACCCATTTAATGGCCCAGGCCGCCACCGGTATTGGAAAAACCATGGCGGTGCTTTTCCCCGCCATCAAGGCGATAGCTGACGGCTTAACAGAAAAGATCGTTTACCTGACAGCACGGACCACGGGCCGGTTGGCCGCTGAGCAAACCCTTAATATTTTACGGAAAAATGGGCTGGAGTTAACATCGCTATCGCTGACCGCCAAAGATAAAATCTGTTTTGTACCGGATGCGAACTGCAGCGCCGAAGAATGCCCATTTGCAAAGGATTACTACGACCGGTGCAAGGCCGCGATGGAAACAGCTTTAAAGCAAGATGCATTGACCCGAACCAATATCTCTGAAATTGCCCGCCACCACACCATCTGTCCTTTTGCTTTTTCGCTGATGCTGGCAAAATGGGTGGATGTGATTATCTGTGACTATAATTACGCATTTAACCCACGGGTATTGTTGCGGGAGTTGTTTGAAGAAAAAAAACAAGCCTATACGTTTTTGGTGGATGAAGCCCACAACCTGGTGGATCGGTCCCGGGATATGTTTTCGGCCACCCTGACAAAAGATCCCTTTCTAACGGTTCGACGGTTGCTCAAGAATGATTTGCCCGAACTTCACCGCCAGATGGGCCGTATTAACCAGTGGTTCTTAAATAACCGGAAGAAAAATGGAAAGCCCCGTTCCCACCAGACAGATAAATCGGCCCCAGATGAGCTCACACCGGCTCTATGGGCTTTTATCCGCCAGACTGACCGGTGGCTGGCTAAAAACAGGAAGGCGTCTTATAAGACCCCGCTGCTTGAGTTATATTTTCAAGTCACCCATTTTTTAAGGGTGCTTGAAACCTTTGATGATCGCTATATTACCTGCTACGAATCGACAGATCGTGATTTTGAGGTAAGGCTATTTTGCATAGATCCGTCTTTTCAGCTGGCATCGGCTTTAAAAAGATCTCGCGCCACCATCTTTTTTTCGGCAACGTTGACGCCAATGACTTATTTCATCGATATTTTCGGTTGTGACAAGGCCACCCGGCAGTTAACAATTCCATCGCCGTTTCCGCCGCATCACCTGTGCGTCATCATCTGCAACCGGATATCAACAAGATATCGCGATAGAGATAAGACTTGCCCTACGATAAAGGCAGCTATCGGGTCCACGCTGAAAGCGAAGCTAGGAAACTACCTCTGCTTTTTTCCATCGTATGAATATATGCTCAAAACCCACGCGTTATTTATGACAAATTGCCCCGATACCGAGGTCGAGGTTCAAACATTAAATATGACCGAAACGGCGCGGGAAGACTTTATCAAGCAGTTTTCCATCAATAAACACAGATCATTGGTGGGATTTGCGGTTTTAGGGGGCATTTTTGGCGAGGGCATCAATCTTGTTGGCGACCGGCTTTCGGGTGTGGTCATTATCGGTGTTGGCTTACCGGCGATTTCGTGGCAGCGGGAATTGATTCGAAACTATTTCAAGCTTAAAACAGGCCTCGGGTACGAATATGCATACATCTATCCAGGTATCAACCGTGTCTGCCAGGCGGCCGGGCGGGTGATCCGTACTAAAGAAGATATCGGGGCCATTGTGCTGATCGATGATCGCCTGGGTACGGCTCTTTACCGGCGATTGCTTCCCGCAACATGGCGGCTGACCCGGGTCCGTCATACGGATGAAATCCAGCAGGTATTAACCGATTTCTGGCAAACTGCCCACCCGGATTCGATCTAAAAATCGGATTTATTCGAACTATCCCTTGACGAATCGGTTAGCCACTGATATGAACGACACCAAAAATGATATATATAATAGCACGATAGGCGTCACTGAGGGTCAGCATCCGGGAGGGATGGTCCCATGATCAACAAAGTTATCGATTCAAATCACTATTCCGAACAACGGGTAGAAAAAAGAGAGTTGATTGATAAATACTACAGCGTTCAGTTTTCGCTTAAAAAAAAGTACCGCTGTATCAATTCAGGCTTAAGGATATGTCCGCTTTTGGGCTATGTATTATCATAAGGCAGGAGTCACCGATATTGGAAATGATTCATAAAGACGATAAAATAGACATGACTTTTTGTGCCGCTAACGCACCGGCGGAAATGGAACAGCTCAAAACGAAGATTGTCCATATTACACCGGATAAAAGTGGTAAATATAAAAATCATGTACTGATGGGATTCGCCGTCGTCGATGAGGACAACAAAGCAATAAACAAACCCAGCACAAAGCAGTAACGAGATCTTTGATAGGCCCCCCCATCGTGAAAAAAGCAACGCTCTTCGTCCTCTTATTCTTACTCACGCCCTACTTGATGGATTACGCATACGGGTTTACAGCCGCCCAGCAGCGTCGTTATCAACAATCGATCGTTGATCGACGTGGACGGATCCATCCAAAATTTAAAAAAATCGTTCGGAAAAAAACCAAGTATATCATCGTCCACACAGCCGAAGCCGGCCTGAAAAGTACCCTCAATGTGGTGTCGACCGGAAAGACTGTTCGGGGAAAACGAATCAGCTATGGGGGGCATGCACACTATGTGATTGCACGTGATGGGCGTTCGTTTCGAATTCTGGATAAGAGATACCGTGCCGACCACGCCGGGCGGAGCATGTGGCAAGGCGAAAAAGATATCAGCAACGTCTCCATTGGTATCGAGCTTGCGGGCTATCACTATACCGACATCACCCCGCACCAATATCGGTCTATCGGCATCTTGATCAACATTTTACAGCAGGTATACCACCTAAGTGACAGGGCCGTCCTCACCCATAGCCAGATAGCGTATGGTCGCCCCAATCGCTGGTTTAAACGGGTCCATCGAGGGCGTAAGCGCTGTGCTAAAAATTTCATCCGATCCAAAGCCGGGCTTGACGCCGGATGGCCTTTTGATCCCGATGTACGGGCCGGTCGTTTAACCCCGGATCCGAAGCTGGCCGCTATTTTATATGCCAAAAAGGTGTCGCGATCCGAACAGATCGGGGCCAATATTATTACCGCAAGAAATGCAGCATGGACCATTGCCGGGGAAGATTACAATTCGCCCAATACCTTGTATAAACTCCCCAATGGAAAAATAATTCCGGGCGATAAAATCGAAAAACGTGTCGGATGGAAAAAAATCCCTAAAGATACGATAGTATTGCTTAATCAAGCCAAAATTCCAAAAAAAACAGGGCCGATCAAAACCATCACCGATGGCCTGTCTGCCTGGACATTGGCCGGCGCTGCCTACAATCGGAAAACGACCTTTTATTTCTTTCCAAGCGGCATGGTGAAAAACGGCACCCAGATATCGGATTGGGATGAGCTGCCCCCCCGAACAAAAATGATTGTCGGATACCGAAATAATGGCAGGATATCCAAAAAGAAACTCGCCACCAATATAGCAGGTGGCCGATACAATCACCGGTCCACCATCTATCGCTTTCCAAATAATATCCTCTTAACCGGAAATATCGTAAAAAGCTTTAAAAAATTTCCAACCGGTGTTCAAGTCTACCTGCCGATAAAAAAATCATAGGTGTCGACATCCGACCCTCCACTCGCCCCAGTATTCATTAAGGTTCAGGAAATTTGGACCTGCAACTGCCCCTTTACCTGTGCCACCGGGTAGGTCTTGACAGGCTTTGGTGTGGGACCATATATCTTTTCACCGTCAAAGGTGTAGGTGGATTTGTTCACACTGCAACATTGAACGGTTTCAGTTTCCGGCACATAGTCCAGGCGGCGATGTCCAAAGTGGGTGCACCGATTGTGAAATACCCGGTATTGCTGATCCGCGCCTAAAACAACCAGGACCCTGACCGGCAGTTTATTCCCCTCAAATCGGACGGCAGTGCCGGGTTGGGTCAACTCGGGGATTTCGCTCAGATTGACGACCAGTTGGCCAGATTCATAGTGCCAGCCATTATCGTTTGATGGTTTTCTGGTGGCACAGATGCCAAACAATCGTTGCCAGATGCTACGCTGTAAGAATGTTACGCTCATAGGAATGCCCCCTTTTATAAATCACATCAATTATCAATTATTGCTTTCGATGACAAAACCCATACATTTCCGGCCGCCGGTTGGGAAGGAAATATCGCATCCGATGTTCGCGTACAAGCGATAGATCTGCTGCGGTTAAATCAGCGATCATCATTCCTTCCCGGCCGTCTAAATAACATTCAAGCGTTTTTCCTGACGGCCCTATGGCCACGGCCAGCCCGGCGAAAGACAACCCGAGTCCGTTTTCGCCGCAGGGATTTTGCGCCACGATAAATACACTATTGTCATAAGCCCGGGCCGGCAGGTGGCGCATCCACGAGGCAAGTTTTTCTTTGGGCGTAACCCGGGGAGATGCATGGGGAATAAAGATCACGTCGGCACCGAACAGAGCCATCTGGGTGGAAAGTTCTGGGAAATGAGCATCATAACAAAGTTGGATGCCAAACGTAATTCCGGCGGCTTTAAAAATGGGGATTTGATTGCCGGGTGTAAGCTCGGTCTGTTCAGGCGGTGCCAGGTGAAGCTTCCGGTATCGTTGAATCTTACCGTCGGATGTCACCACCAGATGGGTTGCATAAATACAATCGTCCGGGCCAAGCTCTGCCATCCCCGCAAGGATAACCATCTTTTCCGCCCGGGCCATACCGATAAGGCGGTGTTCAATATCGCCGGATAAAGGACGGGCCGCTTGTCGTATTTCGGGCCGGGTGGTATAGCCGGTAATGTTTAATTCAGGGAAACAGATTAAAGACGCGTCTTTCCGATGGGCGTTTACAACCCACCGGTTCATCCGCTCCAGATTGTTTTCAATCTCACCCACCGGACAGGGAACAATCGCCGCAGCAATACGGACGTCTTTCATTACACCGTAAATTCCGCCTTGATTTTAAACACCCGGGTTGCCGGTAGGTTCAAAATTTCTGCAATGCCGGTCTCCTGAGAGATCTTTTCTAAATTGGATTGAATGTCGGCCATTGAAGGCCCAATAAAGGTAAACCAGATATTGTATTCATTGTCCCGCTGGTAATTATGGGTAACCCCTGGAAAACGATTGACGATGGCCGCAAACGAATCGATCCGGTCTTCTGGTACTTTGGCCGCACAAAGCGTGCTGACATGATCGAGTTTATGGGGGACAAAATTACCACCGATCCGGCGAATGAACCCCCTCTTTTTCAAGTCGACCAGGATATCGATTACCTGGCTTTCGGATAAACCGAGTTCTTCTGCAATGGTGGCAAACGGACGGGGAGTAAGGGGAAAATCGGATTGGATCCGGTTGACGACGGCGCGTTCATTTTTATCCAGTGGGTTCATTTCCAACCTTTCGGATTTATAGGTTCACGTAAAAATTTACCCGCCCATCACACGGACATGGAGTTCCCGGGTGCGCGGCCCATCAAACTCGCAAAAAAAGATACCCTGCCAGGTTCCGAGTACCAACTGGTGCTTCTCAATGGCGATCCATTCAGAGGCACCCACCAGGGTGGTTTTGATATGCGCCGGTGAATTGCCTTCCATATGACGGTATCCGGCTTCCCAGGGGATCACATCGTTAAGCACCTTGAGGATATCTTCCTTCACACTGGGATCAGCACTTTCATTGATGGTTACGGCTGCTGTGGTATGGGGAACAAACAGATGGCAAAACCCATTTTCCACCGATCCGTTCTTGGCGAGCAATCGTTTAACCTCGCGGGTTATGTCCACGAATTCCGTTTTTGCATGGGTGTTTATCGTCAATATCACGATGTCATACTCCTACAGTCTGCCAGGTAACTCAAATTGAAATCGGACCGGAATCGGAACAACATGATACCAAGTGCCATAGACAAGAAGCGTTCAATCCTGATAATAGCAATGCCGATCAGTCAAGGGGAGGGTAAATCGCACCCCGGCTTTGACAATTTTACCATAATCTATCGTTATTTATAGAATATGACTTTGCAAATAAACACTTAACCGATGAAATAAAAAAAAGCCCCCGGCTGACGCCGTAGGGCTTTTTTAATCAAATCACCAGCATCCGGACAGATTATACACACCCGGTCGGTTTGGGAAGGCCGGCCATTTTACAGGCTCCCTTGCCCGGTCCGGACGGAAACAATTCATAAATGTGTTTCAGTTTGAATCCGGTTACTTTGGACAAAACACGAACCATTGGGGCAATACCGTTTTTCTCATAATACTCTTGCAAGACCGTGATGACCTTTTTATGCTCATCATTCAGCTCATCAATTCCCTCTTCCCCTTTGACATGCTGTACCCATTCTTCAGACCAGTTGGTGTAATCATCGATGAAACCATCTTCATCTACGCCAAACGTTTTTCCCATAAATTCAATTTCCGGCATTTAAAAACCTCCTTGATAAAATAATATGAATATCTCAACATCCTGCCAATTATGTCCACTTTTTAACTCTTGTCAATTACCGAATCTGATGTGCGTTGTCAATATTAAAAAACAGCGGGCTTCCGAGCTGTAACTATTTTTTTTAATATACCCTTCCAGGTCGTTGAGATAACTAAGGTTTAAAGCAGACGTTCATTCCAGAGTTTAATATTCCTTTGGCATCCGCTCTAGCTGGGCCAGGGTAAAGACCGGCCCGTCCTTACAGACAAAATGACGTCCGACATTGCACCGTCCGCACATGCCAATTCCGCATTTCATTCGATTTTCCAAAGACATGATAATATTTTCATTACGATAACCGGTTTTATCCAGTACCGGCTGGGTAAACTTGATCATAATGGGGGGGCCGCAGATGATGGCATAGGTATTGTCGTCTCCCGGGGGGGCCTTTTGTTCGGTAATGGTCGGCACAAACCCGGTGTTGTATTTCCAGTCCGGATCTTCGGTGCCGTCCACGGTAATATGCATATCAATATCATCTCTTTTTTCCCACTGGGCCAATTCATCTCGATACAATAGCATTCCAGGGGTTCTTGCACCATATACAACGGTGATATCTCCAAATTTTTCGCGGTGGGCTAGCATATGAACTATCGATGCCCTCAAGGTAGTAAACGCAAACCCACCCCCGATGATCACCACGTTTTTCCCTTCCAGTATTTCCCACGGAAATGAATTACCCAGCGGCCCGCGAATGCCCATGATGTCGCCTTCCTTCATGGCATGCAGGTGAGAGGAAACAAGCCCCACCTTGTTCACGGTGAACATGACAAACCCTTTCTCCGTTGGAGACGATGCAATACCGATGGGAATTTCGCCCTTGCCCGCGATAGACAGTTCGGCGAACTGACCGGCATGGTAATCAAACTTCTTTTCGTCTTCCGGATTTACGAAAACGAATTTAAAGGTTTTCAGATTTTTATCCTCGGTTTCGGTAATGATCTTATCGATCCGAACAGGATAAGGTAAATATGGGTTTTGCACGATGATTCTCCCCTCGCTGGTTCTCGCTAAGCGGCGCATGTGTTCGATTGTTTTGCTACCGTATTCATCAGCTCGCATACGCGTCGTATATCAATATTAACCGGGCATTGCGTAACACAGCGGCCACAACCGACACATTGAATTCCGGCTTCGTACTTGTCCACGTAGTATTTCAGCTTATGCATAAATCGCTGACGGACCCGTTGGATCTTTTGTCCCCGGGGATTATGGCCCGTACCATGCCGGGTAAATAGCGGAAACATGCAGCTGTCCCAGGTTCTAATTCGCTGTCCCGACACGCCGTGGGTTTCATCTTGGATATCAAAACACCAGCACGTGGGACAAAGAAAGGTGCAGGTCCCGCAATTGATACAGGAAAAGGACACATCTTCCCAAAATGGGGCGTCATAAAGGGCCATGGTTTCGGCATCGGCCAGGTTGTCCGTGGCAACGGTTGCGTCGATCCGGTTTTCAGCGGCCGCTTGTTTCTCTCCGATGGTTTTGGGTGCTGCATCGACATCCGCTATGTCAGCCCATCCGGCATTTTCCAAAAAAGTCGTCCCCTTTTCGCTGACGACCCAGGCCAGGTAATGATCATCCATATCGACTAAAAGGACATCCAGCGCATCTTCGTGATACGGCCCGCCACCGGCTGTGGTACAAAAGCAGGTCGGTCCGGGCTGATCACAGGCCAGCCCGACCAGCACCGTATTTTCATATGCTTTAAGCCAGTACGGATCCTGGTAATCAGGGGCATCAAAGTTACGCCGGACCTGTACAAACGCCGCCGCATCGCAGGGCCGGATGCCGATTACCGCCACCGGTTGGTCATCATTTTCCGGCTCTATCATCAAATGATGGTCTTCCTTGTTTGGATCCAGTGTGTAGTTAAACATGGTGTGGGACTGGGGATAGATAGTCCCCTTGGCGGATAATCTCGTATTGGCAAATTCCATGTCCGGTGCTTCGCCCGGTTTAAGGGGTTTGTAGAGATAGAAATCCTGGCTCTTTACCGCCCCGATGATTTGATAATTGGCGGCGGTTTTTTTCAGGCCGCCATTCCAGTCAGCCTTGTCGATTTTGATGATCTTCATTTTATAAAGTCCTCCGGATCATCGGCCTTAAAGGTATCGAGCGGCGGCCGGACATCCGTTGTCAGACCCGCTTCCCAGCCGTATAGATCGTAACAGTCTTTTTCCAGCTTTTGGGTAAATACCCGCATATTAATCCCCACCGGGCAGGCCCGTTCGCAGGCGCCGCAGTCAGTACACCGACCGGCGCAATGAAATGCCCGCAGAAAATGAAAGGTCCGCACGTCAATGGGGTCCTGACTTTTTCCGACCCACTGGGGTTCTGATTCATCCACAAAACAGGTAGGGCAATAACATAACGGGCAAGCATTCCGGCAGCCATAGCAGCGGATGCATTCCTTAAGCAAATCGTCGAAATAGGCCCATTTGTCTTCGGATGCCATGGCCTCGATTCTTTTCACATCGGCCCACCGGTCGATATCCGTTGTTGGAGGTATCAGGTCGGCCACCAATTCGTCGTGAATCACCGGATTGGGGTAGGCACAGCCCACACAATTTTTTTGAAGCACGTCCGCCCGGGCCACTTCTTTTTCAAAATCCATTCCAACAATTTTCACTGTATCGCCCTGATCGATCACCTCCCGGATCCCCTGGCCCAGGGCTGATACCTGCCGACGATCAATCATCCCCTTGCAGGGTACACCGATAATGTAAAGCTGGTCCCGGTTTATTTTGTTTTCAATGATGTGGGTCACGATGTTTCTGGTGTCACATCCCTTGGCCACAATCCCGATCTTTTCCTTGCGCCCCATCAGATAATTGGCCAGATTGATTCCGCAATGACCGTCCCAGACAAATGCGTCTACATCTTCTACGGTCTTGGCCATACAGGGTTCGTTCATCATCGGCACGGTTCCCTTTCGGAACCCCATGACCATGTCGACCTTGCAGTCTTCAAGAATCTGTTTTGATATCTGTTTAATTTTATCGATATAATCGATCATATCAGGCCGCTTTTTCATCGTTTTCGGATGGCTCCAGGGAGTCGGATTTGATAAATGTCCGGTTCGGCCCCAATGCACGAATCGCATCCGTCACCTCATTGACGACCCGGACGAATTTGGTCGACTCCGCCGATGAGACCCATGAAAAGTGGATCCGTTCGGATTCGACCCCCATATGGGCCATCAATTCTTTGAAAAGGGCAAATTTTCGTCGGGCAAAGTAATTACCTTCCAGGTAATGGCATTCGCCGGGATGTCACCCGGATACCCAAACCCCATCGGCCCCTTCCCTCAATGCCGCCAGGGCAAACTTGGGATCCATTCTCCCAGTGCAGGGAATCCGAATGACACGGATATTCGGCGGATACTCCATTCGGCTGACACCCGCTAAATCCGCAGCACCGTAACTACACCAGTTGCATAAAAAAGCAACGATTTTCGGTTTCCATTCAGACATGTGCTTTTACTCTCCTTTGCAGCTTGCTGCGATAGTCTTCCGAGCCTATATTTATAATGCGATCGCTTCATTGAGCGAAAATATCTGGGCAAAAATCTGATCGTTGTCAAATCCTTTCAAATGAATCGCCCCGGAACGACAGGATGCCACACATAGCCCGCATCCTTTACAAAGAACCGGATTGATTTCGGCTGTTCCCGGAAAAAACCGGGCATCTTCCGGGGTTAAAGATGGTGCACCGTAAGGACAAACGGAAACACACACTTTACAAGCACTGCAGATGGCCTGATTGATCTGGGCCACCTCTCCACTGGTATAGATTTTGTCCTTTGCCAGCAACGTCACCGCCCGCGACGCCACCGCCCGTCCCTGGGCCACCGATTCATCAATGGGTTTGGGGTAATGGGCCAACCCACAGAGATAGACACCGTCCGTGGCGAATTCCGAAGGCCCGAGCTTGGCGTGGCGTTCAACGAAAAATCCGTCATCGTTTACCGGTACTTTAAAGAACTGAGCCAGGTTTTCGTCCTGGGTGGGGATCACCGCCGTCGCCAGGCAAAGCAAACCGGTTGAAATCATCACCGGCCGCCCGAGAATGGGGTCGGTGAGTTCAATATTGAGTTGCCCGTCTTTGATCTCAACTTGCGGTTTGGCATCCAGAGAATAACGAATGAATATTACGCCTTTATCCCGTGCTTCTTTATACAAATATTCCCGCTCGCCGTAGGTCCGAATATCCCGATATAAAATATAGACATTCATATCCGGATTTATCTCTTTAAGGGTCAGAGCATTGTCAATGGAATGGGTGCAGCACACCCGGGAGCAATAGGGACGATCGGGCTGACGGGAGCCGACACACTGGATAAATACGGCCGTATCCAGCTTCTTTAAATCGGCATCCTCCGCCATAATTTTTTGATCCAGCATCAGGCTGGTCATAACTCGCGGATCTTCCCCGTAATGATATTCATCGGGCGCATATGGCTTGCCACCAGTGGCGACTACCGCCACACCATGGTCAAGAGTCGTTCCATCCCCATTTTCAGACCCGTTTTTAGATAAGGTCGATTTAAAATTTCCCACAAATCCGTCCACAGCGGTTAATTCGGTATCCAGGTGGACGGTAATATTTTCATCGTTCGTTACATCATCGATCAACTTGCTGAGTTTGGGTTGAACCATTTCACCGTCGGCCGTCCGATACATCTTTAACGCCTGTCCGCCTATCTGATCGCTTTTTTCAATAACATGGGTATGATACCCCTGACGTCCAAGACTTTGGGCCACTGTTAAACCCGCCACGCCGCCGCCGATGACTAGCGCATTCTGGTTAACTTCAAACGCGGTTTCTCTAAGCGGTTCCATCAGGCCCACTTTGGAAACGGCCATCCGGACCAGATCCTTGGCCTTTTCAGTGGCCAGGTCGGGGGTGCTTTTATGGACCCAGGAGTCCTGGTTACGGATATTACACATCTCGAACAAGTACTTGTTCAATCCGGCGTTGACCAGGGTTTCCTGAAAAAGGGGTTGGTGGGTTTTGGGTGTGCAGGCGGCCACCACAACCCGGTTCAGTTTCTCCTTTTTAATAATCGCTGTCATGACTTCCTGGGTATCCTGGGAGCATGAATACAGGTTGTCCGTGGTATACGTCACATAGGGCAGGGTTTTGGCATATTCAGCCACTTCAGGCACATTCACCACCCCCGCAATGTTGGTACCGCAACGGCAGACAAACACGCCAATACGAGGACGTTCGTTGATCACATTGGTTTCGGGAATCACTTCCTTCTCTTTAGTATTGCTGTGCCGGGCGGAAACCAGAATTTCACCGGCAGCCCCGGCGGCAGCGCTTGAATCCACAACCGCCTGGGGGATATCTTTAGGCCCCTGGAAAGCGCCGCAAACAAAGATCCCCGGCCGGGAGGTCACGACCGGATCGAAAGTAGGTGTTTTGCAAAAATTGCCCGGTGTTAATTCAATATCGAGTTTTTTAGCCAATTCCACCACTTCGGGCGATGTTTGCAGCCCAACGGACAATACGACCATATCAAACGTTTCGGTAACCATTTGGCCATCATCAAGCACGTATTTTAATGACAAATCGTCCGACCCGGGTATGGAATCAATGGTGTGCACACGGCTGCGGATAAAACGAACGCCCTCTTTTTCACGGGCTTTGTCATAAAATCGCTCAAAATCCTTGCCATGGGTACGCATATCCATGAAAAAGATGGCGCAATCCACATCATCTCCGGCATGCTCTTTGGTGATTACCGCCTCTTTTATGGCGTACATGCAGCATACCGATGAACAATAGGAATTATCGCAGCGGTTCTGATCCCTCGATCCTACGCACTGAAACCAAGCGATCTTTTTGGGTTCCTTATGATCCGATGGCCGAATCAGGTGCCCCTCGTTTGGCCCGGAAGCCGAAAGGATCCGTTCCATCTCCATGGATGTAATCACGTTGGCATGGTGGCTGTAGTTATAAGAATCAAAAGCGGATGGATCGAACGGTTCAAACCCGGGTGCCAGGATGATGGAACCGACATCGAGCTCAACGATCTCGTCTTCCATGGCGTGATCGATAGCATCCACGCCGCAGAAATCGGTGCATATTTTGCACCCACCCGTCTTAAAATGAACACAGGTATCACGATCAATGGCCGGGGTATTGGGAACGGCCTGGGCGTACGGCACATAAACCGGTTTGCGGCCCGCCAGGCCCACATCATACTCGGAAGGAATGAGCGGTCCGGGGTGGT
>Ga0056107_100059_pt1 | contig 20395 bp, 21 predicted proteins | sample WorMetcrassitun2_FD_77006 | JGI IMG/M metagenome (GOLD analysis project Ga0056107, IMG submission 77006) | Marine gutless worms symbiont microbial communities from Max Planck institute for Marine Microbiology, Germany - Olavius crassitunicatus.2 ...
AATATGAATACCCGATGGCAATGAGCAATAAGCTTCCCCCGCCGGCCAGGATCCCATACAGTGAGGCCTGCCAGGTCATATGGGGTAGAATCAAGGCGGCAATGAACGCGATGGGAATCCCCGGCAGTGTCATCTTGTCCGGGATGATACGATGGTCGATATCGATAAACGTCATCACGATAAACGCGGCGATAAAGAAAAAATATAGGGTCGCTTCGACCGTGGCGCCGAATTTCAAATAGGTACACACTGCAAACAGACCGGTTAATAGTTCCACCAGCGGATAGCGCGGAGAAATACGGCTGCCACAATCCCGACAGCTACCTTTTAGAATCAACCATCCCACCACGGGCATATTGTCACGGACCCGGATGGGTTTGCGGCAATGGGGACAATGGGACGGTGGAAAGGCAATGGATTTGCCGATCGGCAGCCGATAAATACACACATTTAAAAAGCTGCCGATACACAGCCCGAAAATAAGTATCGGGATAATTATTATGATATGGGTTAAGAGCATTTGGTCAGGCACCGTAATCGGCTTGAGGCGAAAAATCAAGTCGTGTATTGTCAATTACAAATGACGTCTTATAATAATGAGCCAATCATTGGCGCTAATTTAATTTTGCATTCAAAATGATACGAAAAAAGCGGACCAAGGGTTCGTGCAACAATAAATTAATTTTTTTCCGCGAGTCCTTAAGGTGCTTCCGGCGTTTTAATTCTCCACCGGGCAGCTGATATCGTAGAGGGTAAGGGCTGCATGAATGCAGATTGAAATATATAAATTCAGGAGTTTGCATGGCCGAAACAGATAAAGACGATCTCATTGGAATTATTGAAGAAGATACTGAATCGATTAAACTGCCGACGCTTTTACCATTGATGCCGGTTCGTGATGTTGTGATCTTTACGGATATGCTTTTGCCCTTGTTTGTGGGGCGGAGCCGGTCGGTTCAGGCCCTTGAAGAGGCGGTCAGCGGGGGTGGGTATATTTTACTTTGCGCCCAGAAAGACCCCCTGGTGGAAGATCCATCCGCCGATGATATCTATCGAACGGGAACGGTGAGCCGGGTTTTACGGGTGATCAAAATGCCCGACGGACAGATGAAAGCCCTGGTTCAGGGGTTAAGCCGGGCCAAAATTCAGCGCTATACGCGGAAACGGTCCTTTTTCCGGGTACGGGTAGAGCTGGTAACCGAACCTGAAGTTGGTGAAATCACCGTTGAAGCCGAGGCGATGATGCGAACCGCTCGGGAACACTCGGAAAAAATCCTGGGGTTGAAAGGGGAGATGACCAGCGAAATCGGGGGAATCCTGGACAGCATTCAGGATCCGGGACGCCTGGCTGATTTAATCTCTTCCAATCTGCGCATGAAAATAAACGAAGCCCAGGAATTGCTGGAAATCACCGACCCGATTAACCGGCTAACCAGGGTTAACCAGTTGCTGGTTCGGGAAGTGGAGCTTTCCTCGATCCAGGCCAAAATTCAATCCAGTGTTAAAAATGAAATTACTAAAAATCAACGGGATTATTTTTTAAGAGAACAGATGCGGGCCATTCACCAGGAATTGGGTGAACTGGACGAAAAAACCCGGGAGATCGACGAATATAAAAAGAAAATCAAAAAAGCGAAAATGCCGTCCAAGGCAAAAGAAGAGGCCCAGCGGCAACTGAAACGACTGGAACAAATGCACCCGGAGTCGGCTGAGTCAACAGTGGTACGCGTCTATCTGGATTGGTTGGTCGAGATGCCCTGGCGCCGATCCTCCAAGGGAAAAATTGATATTCCCCTGGCAAAAAAGATCCTTGACGCCAATCACTATGGATTGGAAAAAGTGAAAGATCGAATCCTTGAATACCTGGCCGTTCGACGGCTTAACCCCAAGATAAAAGGACCAATTTTATGCTTTGTGGGGCCGCCGGGGGTGGGGAAAACGTCCCTGGGCCGTGCCATTGCCAAGGCCATGAAGCGAAAATTTGTTCGGATATCCTTGGGTGGGATCCGCGACGAGGCGGAAATCCGGGGGCATCGTAGAACCTACATCGGCGCCATGCCCGGACGGATACTCCAGGGACTAAAGCAATGCGGTACCAATAATCCGGTGTTCATGCTGGACGAGATCGATAAGTTGGGGGCTGATTTTCGAGGCGACCCTTCTTCGGCATTGCTTGAAGCATTGGATCCTGAACAAAATTTTTCCTTTAGTGATCATTATCTCAATTTGCCCTTTAACTTATCCAATGTCATGTTTATTTTAACGGCAAATATACTCGATACCATCCCGTCGGCATTGCTTGACCGGATGGAGGTGATCGAGCTGGCAGGGTATGCCGAAGATGAGAAGCGGGTGATTGCCGAGCGGTTTTTGCTGCCCCGGCAGGTCAAGGAAAATGGGCTGAAAAAAAAGCACATGACCATGGCCGGCAGTGCCCTGACTGAAGTGATTCGGTCATACACTTCCGAAGCGGGCCTGCGAAACCTTGAACGGGAACTCGGCTCGATTTGCCGCAAGATTGCCCGGAGAATTTCCGAGAAACAGCGGGGGCCATTTAAGGTAACCAAGCGGAATTTAAAGAAATACCTGGGTATACCAAAGTTTTTTCCAGAGATGGATGAAACCGAAAGCCAAGTGGGGCTTGCCGCCGGATTGGCCTGGACCCCGGCGGGCGGGGAAATTCTATATATTGAGGCCACGCTCATTGGCGGTAAGGGCGACCTGATTGTGACCGGGCAATTGGGGGATGTGATGCAGGAGTCGGCCCGGGCGGCACTGAGTTATGTTCGTGCCAATCATAAGCGGTTTGGTATTGCTAAAGATGCGCTGGATAATACGGACATTCATATCCATGTCCCGGCCGGCGCGATTCCAAAGGACGGCCCTTCGGCAGGGATTGCCATGGCGACTGCCTTGATTTCGGCGCTTTCAGACCAGCCGGTGGATCACCGGGTGGCCATGACCGGCGAGGTCACATTGCGCGGGCGGGTTCTGCCCATCGGCGGTATTCGGGAAAAGGCTATGGGGGCGTTGCGCGCCGGGATCCGCACCATCCTTCTCCCCGATCTGAACAAACGGGAACTATCCGAAATACCAGCAAATATCCGGCGAAAGATCAAATTTATACCGGTGCATAGTATGGATGACGTTGTCCCGCTAACGGTGCCAGGGCTCGATTGTAAAAAGTAAGGCAAAAAGCGGTCTTCTACCGGTGGTCTGGGGCCGGAAAGGGTGCTTTTTGTATACCAGATAGCGGCAACTATAAAAAATTGACTCATAATAAAAAGGGTTTCCATGCCCCTTCTCGCCGTTGATACGACCACCAAAAGTTGTAGCGTTGCCGTAGTTTCAACGTCTGGATTGCTGGCTGAAATCACTACGTCCAATGATGAGACCCACGCCCGGCACCTGATGGACATGGTGGACCAGGTGCTGTCGCTGGCCAATGTCCAGCTTGATGCCTTAGACGGCTTTGCCGTTACCCGGGGGCCGGGGTCGTTTACCGGGCTGCGGATCGGGTTGAGTTCGGTTAAGGGCCTGGGGGCGGCCTCTGGGAAGCCGGTTGTACCGGTATCAAGCCTTGAAGTGCTGGCTGCCCAGGCCGTGCCGGCTTTGGATTTATCAGGCACTATTGTGGCCCTCATTGACGCCTATCGCGGGGAAGTGTTCCTGGCCGGTTACCAGTTCCGGGATCATCAAATGGTCGAGGTCCTTGCCGAAACCGTTATCGCGCCGGATAACGTGGTGGATTTGATTGCAGATTTATCGGACCCGGTGGTAATGGTCGGTAACGGTGTCGTTACATATCGTCGGAAACTGAGTGGAAATCCGGGTGCAAACTTTCGGTTTGCCTCGGACTTACATCATACAATCCGAGCGGCCACTGTGGGGCAAATCGGATTGAACCGACTATATTCAGACGGCGTCGATGCCATCGATGTCATGCCTGTCTATTTGCGTCGGAGTGATGCGCAGATTCACCTGTCATCACTCGGCGGATAAGCCAAAGATTCGCTGTTCAATTGCCGGATATTGACGAAGCATTGAAAGTATTGACAAATACGTGTTTTTTACTAACAGTAATAAGGTTATAAAAAGCATGGTATTAAGAGACACCTTTTCGGGATCCATAAATAACGAAACGATTAAAACAAATGGAAAAATTTTCCTGGCCCAATCCGCCAAATCCAACGGTGTTTCCCATTGCAAGCCCCGCGTATCCGTTGATTTTTGGCGGGGCTTTTATTACAGTAATCTTTGCCCTGCTGGGGATGAAAATTTCCGCACTGGTCAGTTTGCTGGCTACCGCGGCGGTATGTGGTTTCTTCCGAGATCCGGATCGTGTAACACCGGTGGAAAACGGTGCAGTTATCGCACCGGCAGACGGCAAGGTCATCGTTGTTCAGATTGAGGAAGAAAATCCCTATATACCCGGGCCATGTTTAAAAATCAGCATTTTCATGACCGTGTTCAATGTGCATGTTAACCGGATTCCCCATGAGGGCGAAGTGGTCGGGATCGACTATCGCCCGGGGAAATTTTATTCGGCCGATAAAAACGATGCAACCATGAAAAACGAGCAAAACGCGGTGATGGTTCAAACAAAACAGAACCAGCTGTACGCCGTGGTTCAAGTCGCCGGGTTTGTGGCCCGTCGTATTATCTGTACCCTTCAACCGGGGAAAACAGTTGGGCGGGGTCAGCGTTTTGGCATGATCTGTTTTGGTTCACGTCTGGATATTTACCTTCCTCCCAACACTGAATCCAAGGTCACTAAAGGGCAGAAGACACGGGCAGGAACAACCATATTGGGGTATTTGAATGAGACAGAAAAATAAGAAAAACAGTGCCAAGCGGCGCCGCGGAATTTATATTCTACCGAATCTTTTTACCTCGCTTAATATTTTATTCGGTTTCTATGCGTTGATCAGCTCGATTGACGGAAAGTTTATCCACGCGGCCGTGGCGATTATTATTGCCGGTCTTTTTGACCAGCTTGATGGTAAAATTGCACGGGCGACCAATACCACCAGCAGTTTCGGTATTGAATATGATTCGCTGGCGGATCTGATCTCTTTTGGCGTGGCGCCTGGTGTGATGATGTACTTGTGGGCGCTGAGGCCCATGGGGCGTATTGGCTGGTTGGCGGCTTTTTTGTTCACGGTTTGCGGGGCGTTGCGTCTGGCCCGCTTTAACACCCAAACCACCGTATCCGACAGCACCTATTTTACCGGGCTACCGATTCCTGCAGCGGCCGGTATTGTTGCCACCACGATCTTGTTTTACCATCGCTTGGATATTACAGGTGCACCCAATGCCCCGGTGATCCTCTTACTTGCATATCTGTTATCCTTTCTCATGGTGAGCAATGTTAAGTATTATAGTTTTAAGAAACTAGAACCATTTAAAAAGATGAAGTTCAATGTCTTGGTGACGGTGATCTTAGTGTTGGTATTCATTGTTGCCCAACCATCCATTGCCCTTTTTCTAACTGGCCTTGTCTACCTTATTCATGGACCGATTCTGACCATTCGACATTTAAAATCAACAAAAAAACAAGAAGAGACTTTGACGCGGCGTACCGATATTTGAAGGCCGCAACGTAGGTACTAAATTAACACGCAGCATTGAATTATGCGGTCGTGTTTTTTAGTATTCTTTTATCGAATTTGAGGTGTTCACTAAAAAAAGATTTCGTGTTGATGAGATCCGGATTTAAAGAAGCGGAGAAAAGATGGCGATGAAAGAGTTACATGTGGCCGTTGCCGGTGCCACCGGCGCGGTTGGCCGACAAATGCTTACGTGCCTTGAAGAACGTGATTTTCCAATTAAATCGATCAGATTTCTGGCATCTTCCCGTTCTGCGGGACGTCGATTGACTTTTAGGGGCCAGGAAGTTGTTGTGGAAGAATTAACAAATGATTCTTTCGCGGGTATGGATGTCGCCCTGTTTTCAGCCGGAGGCGGTACTAGCAAACAATTTGCGCCCTTTGCGGCCAAGCATGGCTGTGTGGTCGTCGACAATTCCAGTGCCTGGCGAATGGATCCGGATGTCCCGTTGGTGGTACCGGAAGTCAATCCGGATGCCGTGGCGGGCTACAAGGCCAAACATATTATCGCCAATCCGAATTGTTCGACCATTCAGATGGTCGTGGCCCTTTACCCCATTCACCGCGAATATCAGATTAAACGGGTGGTCGTCTCAACATACCAGGCCGTGTCGGGTACGGGCGTAAAGGCCATCAAAGAGCTCACCGGGCAATCTCGTGCCGTGCTAGACAACGCGGCGGTTGAAAAATCGGTTTATCCACACCCGATTGCGTTCAACTGTTTGCCCCATATCGATGTTTTTGAAGACAATGGCTATACCAAAGAAGAGATGAAAATGCTCAACGAAACCCGCAAAATTATGGCCGATGACCGTATTGGATTGACGGCTACGACGGTGAGGGTTCCGGTTTATCATGGACATTCGGAAGCCATCAATATTGAAACTGAAAAGCCTATCACTGCAGATGGTGTAAGGGCTCTTCTGGAAACAGCCCCGGGTGTAAAAGTCGCCGATGATCCCAAAAATAATGTGTATCCAATGCCCATTGATGCGGCCGGAAGCGACTGGACCTATGTGGGTCGCATCCGGGAAGATGCATCCATTGAAAACGGGCTGAACATGTGGGTCGTTTCCGACAATATTCGTAAAGGGGCGGCAACCAACACGGTGCAGATCGCTGAACTTTTAGCGGCTGATTATTTGTAAATCAACTGGCAGGATACCTATGGAACAAATACCAATAACGAGACGGGGGTATGAAACCCTCAAGAAAGAACTGGAGCGCTTGAAAAGAGTAGAGCGGCCCGAAAACATCAAGGCCATCGGGGAAGCACGGGCCCATGGCGATCTTTCCGAGAATGCGGAATTTCATGCAGCCAAGGAACGACAGGGGTTTATCGAAGGAAGGATTGTGGATCTGGGATATAAACTGGGTAATGCCGATATCATTGATACGGAAAAACTGCCCAAGGACCGGATCGTTTTCGGCAGTCGCGTGCTGATTGAAAACGTCGATACCGGCGAAAGCAATGAATATCAGCTGGTCGGCCCCGATGAATCGGATATTAAAAAAGGCCGCATTTCGGTTACCTCGCCCTTAGGAAAAGGACTGATTGGGAAAAAAGCTTATGATGAGCTGACCGTACAGGTTCCGAACGGGAAAAGAAGTTTCGAAGTGGTGGAAATTTTGTAGCCGGGCGGCTCTTGGATCGAACAATACGTGATTGATGGATAAAATATACACGTGATTGATGGATAAAATATACGAATGGGATAAATGGAGGTGCTATTTTGGCACGAATAACGGTTGAAGATTGTTTAAAGCGGGTTCCAAATCGATTTGTCATTGTTAACCTGGCCGCTCGACGTGTTCGGCAAATTCGGGAAGGCTCCGAGTATTTGGTCAGTTCTCCCAAGAATGAAGATATCGTAGTGGCCTTGCGGGAGATTGCGGCGGGTAAGGTAACGCCGAAAAAAGGAACCGATGGAAAAGCAGAGGCAAAACCGGCGAAAAAAAGCGTTGAAGCAAAGGCGGCAACAAAAGCACCCGAAGAGACCGCTAACGCAGCTGGAGACGTTAAAGAAGAAACAGACGCAACGGTAGACGCTGCAACGGCAACAGAAGAAGCGCCGGTCGAGAAGACAGAAGACAAATCCGCATCGGAAGAGGCGGCCGCGGAAGAATCGGATTAACCCTGTCGAACTGTTTAAGGCAAATTGAATTCTACGCATAAACGATTGCGACTGGCGATGGGTCAAGCCATCGGTCGGTATCAAATGGCCCAAGAAGGGGATCGGATCGTTGTGGGGGTCTCCGGCGGCAAGGACAGCATGGCGTTATTGTGGCTGCTCCATGAGCGCCTGGCTAGAATCCCGATCCAATATACCCTTTATCCGGTTTATATCGATCTTGGGTTCAAGCCCAGCTTTGGCGATGCGTTGAAACAATATTTAAGAGCGGCCGGATATGACCTGATTGTCGATTATACCGATTTTGGCCCGGTGGCCCATTCAAAAGCCAATCGGGAGAACCCATGTTTTTTATGTTCCCGGCAGCGACGACGGCGACTTTTCGAAATTGCCAATGAGCTGGGCTGCCGGAAGATTGCCCTGGGACACAACCAGGATGACCTCATTGAAACATTATTTATCAATATGTGCTATGCGGGTGAGCTGTCGACGATGTTGCCCCGGCAGTCATTTTTTAAGGGGGAAATAGCGATTATCCGGCCACTGGCCCATGCCGATGAAAACGATATTCGACGGTTTACCGATCAGATCAAACTGCCTGTTTTCGTCAATCCATGTCCCAGTGCCGGTCACTCCAAACGGCAGGAAATTAAGGCCATGCTGGGGACTTTGTACCAGAAAAACCGCAAGGTTAAAGGTAATATTTTCAGGGCCATGCATCATGTTAACCTGGACTATCTTCCCCATCCAGATACGCGTTAATCCAGAGGGTGAAATATGAAGGACATCCAGAACCAGCGCGACCATCGCGAAATTCCCATTGATAAAGTGGGCATTAAAAATTTGCGGTATCCCATTTCCGTACTCGACAAAGAACATGGCGCCCAGCATACGGTCGCCACCATCAATATGTATGTGGGGTTGCCCCATCGCGACAAGGGGACTCATATGAGTCGGTTTGTGGAAATTCTCCACCTGTTTCGTCCTGAAGTTTCCCTGAAGCGGATCAGTGAAGTCCTTGGCCGGATGAAACAGCATCTGAATGCCGATTCTGCCCATATTGAGGTGACGTTCCCATATTTTATCGGAAAAAAAGCCCCGGTGAGCAAATTGGCGGGGTTAATGGATTATACCTGCAGTTTTACCGGTGCCAGTTATCCCGGCGAGGCGGTGGATCTCATCTCGGAAGTGGTGGTTCCGATTTCGTCGGTTTGCCCTTGCTCCAAGGAGATCAGCGATGCGGGCGCGCATAACCAGCGGGGAGAAGTTCGCCTGGCGACCCGGTTTAAACGGTTTATCTGGATCGAGGATATGGTCGAAATGGTGGAATCATGCGCCTCATGTGAAGTGTATTCCGTATTAAAACGGGTAGACGAAAAACACGTAACGGAAATGGGCTACGGCAATCCCAAATTTGTTGAAGACGTGGTGAGAGATATCGCCATGCGACTTCAGGCGGATGACAATATTACCTGGTTTTCCTTAAGTGCGGAAAATTTTGAATCCATCCATAATCACAGTGCCTACGCATATATCACCCGAGATAAACGCGAATCCTAATGGGTGCCGAGATCATCTCCCAATTCATAAATTCGTGAGGCAGCGCGATTTGCTTCATGCAGGGTGTGGTTCACCCATCATTTTTAAAGTCACATCAAGGCAGCCGCTTTAATAACCGCTGAGCCACCTTTTTTGCCGATTTCCCCTTTGTATTCATCATCACCACGAATCGATACCGGCCTCCCCGGGTGCGCTTAATATATCCGGCACGGGTTCTTATCCCGTTTAACGTTCCGGTCTTGTAGTATTCCCGGCCCTTTTGTGGCATCAGGTGCCGGAACGGTTCAAAGGCACCTAAAACCTGTATCATGTCCAATGCCGATATCCGGTTCTGCCTTGAAATACCCGAGCCTTCGACCAGGTTAAAGTCGGTCAGCCCGAGCACATTTTTGGCATAATCAACCGTGGCCTGAACCCCTTTCGATATATTTCCCGGTGGGCCATAGACCTCGGCCCCTACGGCAATCAACAATTGATTGGCGATAAAATTATTAGAAAATTCCAGCAATCGACTGATAATCGTTTCCAGATTAAATGATGAGACATGGCGAAGGATTAGTCGATCGGTGGCCGGTAATACGCGTCCGGTCTTAACCGTGCCCCGGAAATGAATCCCCTGCTGGGTAAGAAAGTGACGAAACAGGTGCCCTGTATATAAAACATTTTCGCTATTTCGATGGGAAAAAACGATCCGACCGGATTGGGGCCGCGACGCACGAAGTCTTTTTACGACGAATGGAATCAGCGGTGTCTGTTTTTCTGCGCTGGTATATTGGCCCTTATTATCGACCTTAAAGTTGACCGTGTTAAAATTTGCGCACAGGGCGCCATTTGGCGCATTATATGGTTGGTGGCTGGCCGTTCGGCCTGGAATCAGTACCGGTTGCGAAAAATACCTGTCGTCAAGAATGATATTGTTTATTTGAGAAAGTTCGCCGGAGAGGTTCCGGCTGATACGGTCGATTATTTCCGATATCAAAAGAGGGTCTCCATATCCTTTGATCTTCAGATCTTGATTTGAATCGATGAAAAAATCGGTGGGAAATCGAAAATCCGGCCCCAGATAATGCAGGGCGGCCAAGGCGGTCAGCAGCTTGAGAATGGATGCGGGAACCTGCTTTTGTTTTTCATTTTTCGAAAACACGATGGCCCCATCCGGTGAGGTGACCATCAACGCATCTTTCGGGCCGATTAATGACAACGGATTGTCAGCAGACCCTGCGAGGGTTATCCCGACCGGGTGGCACAAGAGTATGGCAAAGATAACCATCCCCCCCATTAATCGACGGCCGATGCCTCGATCCTGTTGCTGATCATTTGGTAGTTGCAAACCTGTCCTCACGCTGTAACTTTCCTTATCGTCTACCTGCTCATCCTTTTTTCTCTATCGCACCTGGCGGGGAATCTATCACCAGAGTAACCGGCCCGTCATTTACCAGGGAGACGGCCATCATGGCGCCAAATTGCCCGGTAGCGACCATCACCCCTTTTTCCCTGATCCGGGATATGAAGTGCCGGTACAATGGTTCAGCGATATCCGGCGAGGCGGCATGGACAAAGGATGGCCGGCGGCCTTTGCGGCAATCGCCCAGCAGGGTAAATTGAGAGACCACCAGCATCTGTCCGTTTGTATCCAGCAAAGAACGGTTCATTTTCTGGCGGGCATCTTCAAATATACGTAAGTGGGCAATCTTATCCGCCAGATAGTTCGCATCCGGCACCTGGTCGTTGGTACTGACACCTAAAAGCACCAATAAGCCGGCCTTGATTTCACCCACGATTTGGTTTTCGACGACTACCGCACTACTTGTTACTCGTTGAACCACGGCGCGCATTTTTCATCTCCTTTAACAAACGAGAATCACCCGCAGATCTATGACATTGGTATTGGTGGGGCCCGTTATCACCAGGTCATCCAGCTGTTTAAAAAAATGGTAGGAATCGTTTTCGGCCAGGTAGTCTTGGGGGACAAGCCCCAATTGACGTGCGCGAAAACCAGTTAAATGATCCACCACGGCACCGGCGGCGTCTGTCGGGCCATCGGTGCCGTCGGTACCGGCGCTAAATACAACAATTGTTTCACATCCATCGATATCCATGGCCGCCGCCAGGGCAAATTCCTGGTTACGGCCGCCTTTTCCGCTCCCCGTGATTTTTACCGTGGTTTCTCCGCCGGAAAGAATACAGGCCGGTGCGGAAACGGGATGGCCGGTCTTGATTATTTCGCGGGCAATCGCTCCGTGCATGCGGGCGGCTTCGGCGGTATCACCTTCGATCATGGAAGAGAGAATAAAGGTCCGGTAGCCCATTTGCTTGGCCGCGTTTTCAGCGGCATAAATGGCGTCGATGTTTGAGCTGATAATCCGGTTGACCGTTTGTGCAAACAACGGATCGCTCGTTTTAGGCGTATCTTTAACTCGTCCCGCAACACCGGCATGAACCCGGCGGCGTACCGCTGGCGGGAGGTCGTTTTCAATATCATACGCCACGATGATGTTAAGGCAATCGTCAAACGTACCGGTATCCGGCACGGTGGGACCAGAAGCAATGATATCGAGATTATCATCCACTACATCAGAAAGGATCAGCGTAACGACCGCCGCCGGATGCGCGGCTCGGCTGAGCAGCCCGCCCTTGATCCGGGAAAGGTGCTTGCGCAATGTATTCATCTCGTGGATGGTGGCCCCGCATGCCAGCAGGGTCTGCGTTGTCTTTTGTTTGTCGGCCAGGGTAATGCCGGAGGCCGGCAGGGCAGGGAAAGCAGCGCCGATCCCCCACCCGAAATTAGACAGATCACCAGGTCATCGGCCGTTACCGAAGACACCAGTGAAAGAATTTTTTCGGCGCCCATCACGCCATTTTCATCGGGAACCGGGTGCCCGGCTTCCACCAGATCGATATGGCGAAGATCCGCCACATGTCTGTATTTGACGGTCACCGAACCCGCCGTAATCCGATTGCCCAGGACCTCTTCGACGGCTGCTGCCATCGGTGCCGAGGCTTTTCCGGCACCCACCACATATATGTTTTGTATGCGCTTCAGATCGATGCAGTGGTCGCCGATCAATAAATGTTGGCCGTTATCGTCACATCGGCAGTGTTTTTTAACCGATGCCATCGGCTCAACAGCAGACAGGCCCGCCTTAAAAATGGCCATTGCATCCTGACGCATGTCAATCCGTTGCATATCTGCAGTATTGATCGGTGTTTTTATCATATTTGAGTTAACGACACCCGGCTGTTAATGAAAAAACGGCGCGGATCCTTATATACATCTGAGAAAACATTCAGCGCATGATAAGGAATAGCCTCTTTTTTCTAGTAAAATTAGAAAAAATTTAAGAAAAATTAGATTGGTGAAATCCATACGGGAAAAGGGATTGCGCAAATAATACGTGATCTATATACCTATAAAATAAGTGTTTCGCCAGCTTGAAAAGTAATTTGTTTCCATCTATAAGCAGTTAATAGGCAATAAATAAACGATTTCAGTCATTCTATATACTAGTGTGGTCTGAAATCACAAGAACAATCATTGATGGTTTCACTTTGTACTAAAATATTATCAATTGATCTGATGCTGACCGACACTGATATCATATTGAATACTTAAATCTGAAATTGGAATGACCGGATGAAAAAGCTATCAAAGCACCCATGTTGCAAGGATACGGTTTGCTGGTACAAAGGTGAATTTCATATAATGACGCAAAACCCGCATGCCGGGAATGGGCAACAGATTATTAAGCAATTAGAAGCTGAAAAAAAACGACTGAAAAACATTCTTCAGGATATTGATTTCCAGGGCCTTGACGATATTGCGATCTGTTTTGGCTCGTATGGGCTCGATTATGAAGCCCGAATAATGGTTCTATGTGATGACGTCCTTCCCGGACCCGAAAAAGTATGGGCCACCTGTCATCCGGTTTCATCATTGGCCAAAGAAAAAATCCCGGGTTGGCTTCGACGGTTTTGTGAGAAAATATCCCTGTTTTTCGAAAAGAATCATCAAGCAAGACAATATATCAAAGGCAGCATCTCCCTCTATGAGTGCGTCATGGACGATGACTGTGAAGCGCTCCGCGATTTCTTAAAAAAGCATCAAAAGATAGCGTCTGAATCCACCCCTAAGCAATAAAAAGATACCGTGTGCATCCGTCCGAATAGGGGCGAACAATAGCGCACCATTGTGGGAGTTTTCCATTCAATCTCAGACTAAGAGGGAAATAGTGCAACCTTTTAGCCCACTGCCGACCAGAAATACTTACAATTGCGATCAATACCAAAAAGGGTCCGGTTCAGATCCGTACTACTCGAAAAATCGATGATGAGATTGAAATGGCACTCAAAGTCGGTAAAAAATATTCAGAAACAAAGTCGGCGTCCTGTCCTAAGATTGTTCCCGCCCGGAATCAGGTATCGGGTTGTTGGAATGCTGTCGGTGCGATTATTTTTGGGGTTTGGTTGGGGATTATCGGTTGATGAAAAGGGCTGTCTGCAACGTACCATAAATTAGGGTCTCGGAAAAAAAATAAATGGGCCAGATTGGACCGGTGAAGGTGGATGTTTTGCAATTGGGTTGCTAATATGCCAAGTATACCTTCATCTTGAAATAGGTGAAGACGAATAAATGTGGATAACCGAGAAGGCTTGATATATGAAATTGGTTTTGTTGACTCGGATACCGGAGATTCTATTTAAATAACCCTTAGAAGTTTGAAAAAATACTACGATGGTGAAAACAAAACTCACACTATCTCGCCTTGAAAACCTCCTGCTCACCGGCAAAGTTCCTGTCACTATCGACCCAGAGGAAACCACCCATGACTCCTGAAGCCGCGTTGGAAAAAAAAGGAGAATTCCTGCTCTACAAGACTCAGAACGGCACTATCAAAGTCGATGTCTTTTTTCAGGATGAAACCGTCTGGCTAACCCAGAAAGCGCTGTCCGAGCTGTTCGGAGTGAAGATCCCCGCGATTAACAAGCACCTGAAGAATATATTTAAAACCGGTGAGCTGGATAAAGATTCAGTTATTTCCATTTTGGAAACAACTGCCGCCGATGGCAAAAACTACCGCACCCAATATTACAACCTCGATGCCATTATCGCGGTAGGCTATCGGGTCAACAGCTATCAGGCGACCCAGTTCCGTATCTGGGCCACCCGGCATTTAAAAGAGTTCATTATTAAAGGGTTCATCTTAGACGATGAGCGCCTCAAACAGGGCCAGCAATTCGGCAAAGACTACTTTGATGAGCTGCTCGAGCGCATTCGAGAGATTCGGGCCAGCGAGCGGCGGTTCTATCAGAAAATCACCGACATTTATGCCCTTTCCGTGGATTATGATGCCCATGCCCCCATCACCAAAGAATTCTTTGCAACGGTTCAAAACAAACTTCATTGGGCCATAACCGGCAAGACGGCCGCGGAAATCATTTACGCTTCCGCCGATGCGAAAGCCCCCTATATGGGTCTGACCAATTGGAAAGATGGCCCTGACGGTAAAATTTTAAAATCGGATATCACCATTGCAAAAAATTATCTGAACAAGGCGCACATCAAGGAACTCAACCGCATCATCTCGGCCTATCTTGACTTGGCTGAAAATCGGGCGGAACGCGGAATTTTGATGAAAATGACGGATTGGGTTCAGTTCCTGCATGGCTTTCTGGAACTGTCCAATTATCCCATCCTGGAAAACAAGGGAACCGTGAGCGCACTTGAGGCCAAGCTAAAAGCGCAGCAGGAATATGAGGTGTACCGAAAACGGAAGGACAGCGAATATATTTCCGATTTTGATCGGGAAATAAAACGACTCAAGGGGAAAAAATGATTCAAGGTCTACCCCATGTCTGAGTACACCGAAGTCGAACAGCCGTTCCTGGCCCAGCTTGAGTCACTGGGCTGGACGGTCATCGACCAGGGGCAAAAAATCCCACAGAATTCCAGCAAAAGCCTGCGACAATCCTTTCGCCAGTGGCTCCTGCCCGATGTCTTTGCCGGGGCGGCGTCCACCATCAACAAAGTGGTGGCAGGAAAAGAATGGCTCACGGAAAAACAGCTCCACGACCTGCAAGACCAACTCCTGAGGCAACCCAACCGCACCTTGCTGGAAGCCAACGAGGCCATTCAAAAATTGCTCTTCAAGGCCCAGGTGAATGTAAACGAAATCACCGGTGAGCAGGACCCGGTGGTGAAACTTATTGACTTTGCCAACCCGGAGAACAATCAGTTCCATGCCATTAACCAGTTCCGTATCGATACGCCGGGATGTGTCAAGCAGTTCATCATCCCGGATATTGTCCTTTTTGTGAACGGCATTCCCCTGGCGGTGGTGGAGTGTAAAAAGGGCGGACCGACCTGCGCTAACCCCATGAACGAAGCGTTTGAGCAGTTGCAGCGCTATATGAATCAGCGTAAAGCCACCCACCAGCAAGGCTTAAAAGAGGGTGAGCCACGCCTGTTCCATCTCGCGTTGTTCCTGATTCGCACCTGCGGGCTGGAAGCCGATTTCGGTACCATTACCTCCAGTATCGAACACTTCTTTCCCTGGAAAACACAATGGCCGGATGATGATAAACTTGCCGATGGTATGAACCCGCAACAACAGCTCATCAGCGGCATGTTGAATAAACAAAACCTGCTGCACATTTTGCGGACCTCGTCGGTATTCATGGATACCAACAGCGGCCCCCGGATTAAGGTGGTGTGCCGTTATCAGCAATTTAGAGCTGCTGGTAAAATATGCGATCGCCTGCGCAACGGCAAAACCCCAGCAGAAAAGAGTGGTGTGGTGTGGCATACCCAGGGATCGGGCAAATCCCTGACCATGGTCTCTGTGGCGCGGATGATGCGGGCCTCCAAAGACTTAAACGATTTTAAAATAGTGCTGGTCAACGACCGGATTGATCTTGAAGCGCAACTGAGCAAAACCGCAACCCTGATCGGCGGTTTTGTTAATATCATTGAAAACACCAGCGCCCTGTGTCGGGAGCTTTCGCCCGACAGCTCTGATATTAATATGGTGATGGTCCATAAATTTCAGCGGCGCGAAGAGAGTTTAAGCTTAAAAGTGGCTGAGGCATTGGGCACCTATCAGGCCATGCCGTCGGGTAGGTCCTTTGGCGTGGTCAATGATTCTAAACACATTATTCTAATGATAGATGAAGCGCACCGTACCCAGGGGTCCGACCTGGGGGATAATATCTTTGAAGCCTTTCCCAATGCTGTGCGGATCGCATTTACCGGCACGCCGCTGATTACCGAACGCCACGGCGAAAAGAAAACCCACAAACGATTCGGCCAGTATATAGATATCTACCGATTGATGGATGCGGTTAAGGACGGGGCAACCTTGCAGATCTTATACGAAGGTAAAACCGTTGATGCCGCTTTGAACGACAAGCACGGTTTTGAAACCGCCTTTGAAGATCTGTTTAAGGATCGCAGCGAAGAAGAACTACTGGCCATTAAAAAGAAGTATGGCGCAACCGGGGATATCCTGGAAGCGGAGCAGCGTATCAAGGCCATTGCGGCAGATATGGTTGACCACTACATCAGCCATATATTGCCCAACGCTTTCAAGGCCCAAGTGGTCTGCCATTCCAAGCTGGCAGCCGTTCGATATCAGGCGGCAATCCAAATTGCGTTGCAAAAACGACTGACAAAGGAAAAGGCGGCTGCTCAGCCGAATTTAAATCTGATTAAAAAATAGCCTTTTTAAAGGCAGCGGTGGTGGTGTCGGGTGATGGCACCAATGAGGCGGCCTATATCACTGAGGCTCGCAAACAGGCCAAGGCGTGGAACTCGGTTCAAAACTTTTGCAGGCCCTTTAATTTGGACGACCCGGATAAATCGGAAACGGGGATCGCGTTTCTGATTGTTTGCGATATGCTGCTCACCGGCTTTGATGCACCCATTGAACAAGTCATGTATATCGATAAAAAAATCCGGGAGCATACCCTGTTGCAGGCCATTGCCCGGACCAACCGCATCAACAAAAGCAAAAAACGCGGCTACGTGGTGGACTATATCGGGTTGGCAAATCATCTCACCGAGGCCTTAACGTGTTATGCTGCAACCGATGAGCTAAAAGAGCTGGCGGCGGGGTTAAAAAGTATCACCTCCGAGGTGCCGGTATTGGAAGAGCGGTACCAGCGATTGCTTCAATTGTTCGCCAGGAATAAAGTGAAGCATGTTGCAGAATTTGTTGAGGGCAAACTGCCGGATGTGAACACCGATGCGACCGTGGTGCATGCGGCGGTGACTTTGTTGAAAGATGAAAAAACCCGGGCCGATTTTGACGTGTACCTGAAAAATTTTTAATGAGCATGGACATTATTTTGCCGCACCAGACAGCACACCCTTACCGGGTGCCTGCAAAACGTTTCGGGTATATTTTACAGGTCGCCAAAGAGCGCTATAAAGATACCAGCCTGAATTTAGGCGATGCGGGTCAAAAAGTAAAAGACTTGATCAATGCCCATTTGATCAGCCTGGGCATTAATCCCAAGGTGCCACCGATGGAGCTGCTGGCTGATGACTTTATCGGGAATCTACGCAAGCACTCGGCCGGGAATCCTGAGGCCAAGGCCAGTGAGATGGAACATGCCATCCGCAAGCATTGCACGGTGCATCATAATGAAGACCCAGCTTTTTATAAGAGCTTGTCTGAAAAGGTGGAGAAGCTAATTGACCAGTATCAGGGGCAATGGGACCTTTTGGCCGATGAGTTGGAGAAACTACGGACAGCGGCGATAATGGGCCGTAAAACCGGCGAAGATGGGATGAGTAAGGAAGCCACCACCTTTTATGCGCATATCGAGAACGAAGCCTTTGCCGATGGAAAGGTTTCCGGAGTAGCCAGGGCCAAAATGAAGGTGTTGATGGAAGCCATTGTTGATACCCTGCAAGAGAGTATTGGCAGCATTGATTTTTGGACCAATGCCGATAAACAAAAGAAAACCCGCAGCGAGATTAAAACCGCATTGATGTTGACCGGCATCGACGAACTTAAAACAAAACGCGAGCGGGTTGCTGTGGAAATAATGAAACTGGCTAAAAACCGCCATGACGAATTGCTCAAAGGTAAAACGGAATGAACGCACGACGCATACGAGATATTGATTACCAGCTATTGCCCGGCACAGACAGAAAGACCACGGATATTGTCATCGAACGAAATGGCATCGTTGCGGTGCGTCCGCCCAAAGACTTTAGCTCGGAACAGGTGGATGCGGTAGTTGAAAGCAAACGCATGTGGATATACCGGAATTTGGCGGAATGGCGTGATTTGAACGCCACGGCTGTTGTCCGTGAGTGGGTGAATGGCGAAACCTTTCTCTATTTAGGGCGATCTTATCGTTTGGCGCTGGATAGTCGGCAAATTGCTGATTTAAAATTGAAGGAGGGCCGGCTTTGTCTGAAACGGTCATTGATAGAGAAAGGTGGAGAAGTGGCAGCAAAGCATGCCTTTGAGGCGTTCTATTCTGAAAAAGGCGAAAAACGGTTAAGCAAACGTATTGCCTTTTTTGCTCCCAGGGTTGGGGTTCACCCATCAGGGTCAGCGGTAAAAGAGCTGGGCTATCGGTGGGCGAGTTGTACCAAAAGAAATACCCTTACCTTTCACTGGAAGTGCATGATGGCACCGCCGAAGATAATCGACTACATGGTAGTCCATGAGCTATGCCACCTGCACCAGAGAAACCATTCAGATGCCTTTTGGAATGAAGTGGATAAGGTGATGCCCGATTATGGGGAGCGTAAGATGTGGTTGAAGAAACATGGTGCAGGACTGGATTTGTAAACGGTGGAAAATTACAGGACGTCCTTGAAATTTTGACACCTGACAAGAGGATTCAGTTGTCAAGGAATACTTGATAACTGCCGCAGACGGGAAACAATATAAAAATACTACAACCTCGATGTTATCATCTTGGTTGGTTACCGCGTGAAATCCAGACATGGCACCCCATTTCGGATCTGGGCAACTTCGATTTTGAAGGATCACTTGATTAGAGGCTACACCCTGAATCGGAAGTGTTTGGCGGAGAAAGGTCGCGGTGAGGCCGGGCAAATGCGGGCGCTTTTAGGCAATACGTTGGAAAGACATCAGCTGGTAAATGACGAAGACTCTTTAGCCCTGCCGACAAAAAAGCGGAAAATTGGTGTTACCCCACAGGCGTGGGGATAAACCGATGACGGCGGCAGCAGCACCGGTGATGTCCGGTAAAAAAAGGTGGCTTGAAAGATGAAACTACAGATTTTAAGTGACGTGCACCTTGAATTTGGTAATTTTAATCCGCCTGAAAACGATGCAGATGTGGTCATTTTAGCCGGCGATATCCATTTGGGTGATCAAGGGGTGGCCTGGGCCGCCGAGAAGTTCAAAGGCAAAGAGGTCATCTATGTGATCGGCAATCACGAATATTACCGCGGCGCCATACCGGAGGTGACCGAAAAGATAAGAGCGCGAGCGGCTGGAACGAATGTCCATGTCCTGGAAAATGACGAGCTTAGAATTGATCAGGTGCGATTTTTGGGCTGTACCCTGTGGAGCGATTTTAAGCTGTTTCACAATCTCGATTGGGCCGTTTCTAAAGCCCGGAATATGATGAATGACTTTCGGCTGATTCGTTTGAGCCGGTTAAATAGAACGCTTGAACCATTGGATACCGAAAATTGGCATAAGCAATCTAAAAATTGGTTGGAAGAAAAAATAATCCCCCATCCGAACGACAACCTGAAAACGGTTGTCATCACCCATCATGCTCCCAGCAGCCGGTCTGTCCCGGAGCAGTATAAAAGCGATCATCTCAGTGCCGCTTTTGCCTCCGAAATGGACGACTTTATTTTAGACAAGGGAAAAATTGATCTTTGGGTCCATGGACATACTCATACCTCCTTTGACTATCATATCGGCAAAACAAGGATCATCTGCAACCCCCGCGGATATGTCGACCATGAACTCAATGATGGCTTTATTCCCGATTTGACTGTTGAGGTTTAGGGCTTGCGTAAAAATAAATTAAATTTTTACGCGTTGAGGCGTTCGGTTGATAATGGACGAAAGATAAGCAATATGCGGATACCGC